>ERZ795047.6-NODE-6-length-293931-cov-13.740316_pt1 | contig 293931 bp, 225 predicted proteins | sample MGYA00375131_ERZ795047 | MGnify/ENA primary metagenome ERZ795047 (study PRJEB30176, sample SAMN05720228) | activated sludge metagenome | isolation source: Anaerobic digester | place: Japan | collected 2015-05-20 ... | reverse complement strand
TAAGGATCATATTATCCACCTTAACCCGTTGTCCAGTTTTTGGGGAGCATTTCAGGGAATAAATGAATCTTTATAAATCCTGAGCGCGCAGTTTTTCAGATTATTGCGCAAACCATAACTTGAATTAACAGATAAAAATATGCCGTTTCCGATCATATCGTTTCCGGTGTATGGGTAATCGGGAAAAATATTAACACCTTTTGTCATATAAAAAGATAGGTATTCATCTTCGAGCTTTTGCCCGGCTTTGGCAGATAATTTTACAAAATTCATCTTTGGGGAAGATACTTGTTTAGGCTCGTCTTTTTCAAATGATATATGGTTCATTGTGGCATAACGGGCAAATGGCTCGGCGAGCCATGGGCGGACGTTAACATGAAAGGCAGGACTGCCTTTTCCGTCAGGGTGTATGTCCATCCAAGGACCGGAGATATCCCCCCACCAGTTTTTTGTAAAATCGAAGTCAGTCCAGCTGCTGTCATATATAACGCCAAAATCGGAGCAATTTGTCATTTCATTATATTTTGCCGACTCAATTGTGGCATATTTGATATAGACGCCGAGTTTTGAATTATTCAATACATTGCCAAATAAATAAGCATTGGCTCCCGTTCCAATATTGATATTAAAATCCGAATTATTGCATATGAGATTGGCGATAAGTTTGGCATCTGCAATTTCGCTAATTAAAACTCCTTGGGAAGAACCTTCGATTGTATTATTCAGAAATTTTCCTTTTGTCCCCGTCTTTTCAATCATCAATTCAACAAGAACTGTATCAGTCGGGTTCGTTTGCTTATCGTTATCATAACAAATGTTGTAGCGCGCGTCCACATCTGCCATAGAGGATATTCGAATGGCGCCTCGATTGTTATAACGTATGTCATTTTGAAATATTTTGCATGGCTTTTCAGATACCTCAATGCCATAAAGAAAATTTCGGGCGATAAAATTATCCATGATAATAAAACTTGAATTGTGGCAATAAACGCCATTTCCATCAAGAGCCTCGTGTCCATTATTATCAATATAATTATGAACAACGCTTCCTGAGGAACTCTCCAGATAAATTCCCTCGTTGTCGTTATTGATAATAATATTATTCACAATATCCGCAGTCGAAAATCGTTCAATAAAAAATCCCTGTCCAAAAGGGACAATATGCTCTTCAACGACGCGGCTATTGACCACTGTGTTATTATATATCCACGCTTGAGAAGACTGACGAACGGAAACGCCTGAAAGACAATCCTCAAAGTCGCAGTATCTTACTGTCCCTTTGCTATTGTCATGAATCCCGACGCCTTCAAAATAGCGGCATTTTTTCATGCTGCAATTTTCAACCATGATGTTAGTGCCGTTTGTTACATAAATGGTTTTATCGCAATTGGCAAAACGGCACCCTCGAATTATCAGATTATTCACCGAATTACCCGAAAGGCAAAAGGGTTTATTAGCGATGATAGCCGAGGGGTTTGTATTGTTTTCAAACTGAGAATTTTCCACAAGAACATTATCGGAGTTATTGGCAAATATTCCATTTCCTTTGCATCCGGAAATCGTTAAATCTGCGATTTGCGCGTTGCATCCGGCGCCCAATAAGATTCCATTGACGGCGCCTCCGATTGTGGTTTGCGTCCCGCTATGGTCTGTTTTGATTACCAACGAACAGCCATCATGAACATACACAGCGTCTTTTGCGCCCCAAATTATTGAACGGGAAATCGTCAGCGTTCGAGGCGTAGAGGAAAGAAAAAAGACGGCATTCTCTTTTGTGTTGTTAATGTTAACTCCCGTTAAATCCACATCGTTCAAAATATTATACATAAATAAAGAGTTTTTGCATCCATCCATTGAAAAGGAATCCGGCTCAAAGAAGGCATTGCTATTTTGAACGCTAATACCATAATCACATGATGAGAATTGGGAAGCGGGGGGATATAGTTTTAATCGGGAAGATTCCGACATGTAAATTCCATTGCCGGAAGACTGCCCTTCAAAAACGCAGCCGGATAGGGATTTAATTTCCGAATTGTTTAGGCTTACACCTGTGTTGGAAAACTGTTTAAAAACGCAAGAAGAAATTGATTCAATTTCACTATTATTGGCGCTGATACAAAAATCCCAAAAATCAAATGTGCATTCATTTATTCTTAAATTTGAATTCTCCGATAAGAACACGCCATTTTTCCCCTCGCCCGTGAAAAGGGTATTTTTAATTGTGGCGGCGCTTTTTTTATCCAGTCTTACCGCAACTTGTTGTGTTTTATTAAAAACGCATTCATCAATTAAGTCAACAATGCCGTCATAAGCGGAAATGCTAAAATCCGTAGAATTAAAAATGCATTTAACAGCCTTGGCGTGCGCCCGATTTGTTATCCATATTCCGGTGGTGCAATTATTAAATTCAACGTTTTGGATTTCAAGCCTTGTGTTTTCATCCATGGCAACCATCATTCCACCGCTGATCTTCATGTTTTCCAATTTCAATATCCCGCCTTGAACAACAGCGATGCTTTGCGGGTCAACCATGATGCATTGAGCGCCATGACCATGAACTTCGGTAGGAGCGGTCACATATACGCCGCCATAATAAGTCGTTTGCGGATCGAGATTAAATGTGCCACCCTTGCCATAATTAAGGGCAGCGTCCAAAGACGCGCTGAAGACAGACGGGTCGGCAAAGAGGAGCAGAAAAACGAGCAGAAAACTCCACCCGAACTCATGTAATCCCTGAAAAAGTTTTTTTTCAAACCACGTATATTTCTTATTTAATGTCATGGCTCTTTTTCCTTTTCAGGAGGTGCTTTTGTCAATTTTTTATTAATCAATTTTTACTGCATTTGGTTTGACACCGCACGATTGAAATTTTTATCTTTTTATTATGATGAAGGATATTATCCGAGTATTTTTTCTTTTTCTGGCGCTATATCTTTTAACGATGGGGGGGCACCTCTATTCGCCGGACGAGGAAATTATTTTTCGGATGACTCAATCGCTGGCAGAACGGGGCTCTCTTGCTATAGAACCATTGCAAGGCTTTGCCACCAAAAGGGGTGTTGATGGCAAAGAATACGCTCAGTATGGCATCGGGCAGCCTCTTCTTACGATTCCATTTTATTATCTGGGTAAAGCGATGGCTGCCGCTTTGCCGGCGGAAAAAGCACCCAAATGGGTGGCGGATACGATTCAATACCACGACCGCACGCCTCGCGATGTGATGCTTCGCCTTGGGGTTTCGATTTTCAATCAGACGGTCTCCGCGATGCTCTGCGCATTACTTTTTGCCTTTGCGTTCCATATTACCAAAGACCGCCGCGCTTCATGGATGGCGGCGATTCTTTTTGGAGCGGGCACCTATGCGTGGGTTCATTCGAAGCCATATTTTATGGAGCCGTCTGCCGCTTTATTTCTTTTCGGGTCGTTTTTCCTTTTATGGCGCGGGCTTGAGAAAGATTCATTTGTAAGCGTAATGGGGGCGGGATTTCTTTATGCCTATGCAGTTCTTATTCGCATGGACAGTCTTTTTATGTTGCCCGGTTTTGCAGTTTTGATTTATCTGAGCAGGAAGCGCCAATGGAAACCATACCTCTTTTTTTCCCCGCTTATTATTTCAGGTTTGATTATTTTGTATCTCAACAAAATGCGTTTTGGGACATTTTTGCAAACCGGCTATGAGGATCAGGCGGAAGGTTTTAAGTTCTCCACTCCGATATTGGGCGGTCTATACGGGTTTCTTTTTACGCCGGGAAAAGGGATGTTTTGGTTTTCTCCTCCCCTTGTGTTGTTTTTCTTTGCCTTTGGAAAATTCTATAAAATGAATAGGTCTTTGGCGCTGGGATTGCTTGCGTGTATTTTATCATTTTTTCTTGTTCAATGCAAGTGGCAGAATTGGGCGGGGGGTTGGTGCTGGGGGCCCCGCCATATTTATCAAATCCATGTTTTTCTTGCCCTGCCCATAGCGCTGTTATTCATCAAACCGCTCGGCATGAAAATGCGGGGTATTTTCTGGGCATTTCTTACGTTTGGTTTTTTTGTGCAAATATACGGCGCTTCACAGAATTTCATAGATTATTACTCTGAATTTTTCACCACGCCCGATACGCTGCCCAATAATTACAATGCATGGTATCAGGAATCCGAGCCATTCCTTGCCCCCTATTACGGGCTTTTTATCGTTGATAACAACGGTCTGCCAATTCGCCGAATTCCTCTCCATTATGTTGTCGCGCCTATCCAAAACTCGATATATTATCCGCAAAACACCGTCTGGGCTAATTATTCTACGATGCTTCAAATGGGACGGCATGACTTTTTTTGGGTAAAATTTTTAACACGATGAAAAAATCAACGGACACATCGGAGCCATTGCAATCGCAGGATAATCTCATTTCGCTTGAGGGTTCGATTGAGACCTTTAGGTTTGAAAGCGAACAAGACGGCTTTGCTGTTGCGACGTTCAGCGCGGAAGGGCAGCATAAAAAGATAATTGTCGTTGGCGCGCTTTCGGGAATTTCGCCGGGTGAAACCGTGCGTCTTTGGGGACGATGGATCACGCATCCAAAATTCGGCGAGCAATTCGATGTTAAAACTTTTATTCCCATCCTGCCTGCGTCCGTCGCAGGCATCTGCCGATATCTCAGTTCCGGGCTCATTAAAGGCATAGGCAAGAAATTCGCCAAAAGAATCACGGAAAAATTTGGGGCGCAAACTCTTGATATTATTGATAAGGATAGCGACCGTCTTTCCGAAGTTCGGGATATTGGACCCAAACGATTGAACGCCATCAAGTCGGCATGGCGGGAGCATCGCCTCATTCGCGACATCATGGTTTTCCTTCACTCGCACAATCTTTCCATGAATCTGGCAACCAAAATTTTTCGTCAATATCGGGAACAAGCAATCAAAGTCCTTCGCGAAGATCCATACCGCCTTGCGCTTGATATCAGCGGTATTGGTTTTAAAACCGCTGACAAGGTGGCGCATTCTCTTGGCATTCCAAAAGATTCGCCGCAACGCATCAGGGCAGGCATTCTTCATGTTTTGAAGGAGGCATCATCCGATGAAGGGCATACCTTTTTACCTGAAAATATCTTGCATCAGCGCGCCATGGAAATTCTTGAGATTGGGGATGTTGATGAGATTAAAAATGCTCAAGAATCGCTCGCCGAAGAAGACCGTATAGTTATTGAAAACACCAAAGAAGAAATAAAGGCGGTGTTTCCCAAAGCCTTGCACATCTGCGAACGCGGCGTTGCGGAGCGCATTGCGTATCTTTGCTCGCTCAGGAGAGCGCCCTTCCGCAACGATTCTGAATCGGCGATTCTTGCCTTTGAGCAAAAATTTAATTTTAAGTTAGCGTCTCTTCAAAAAGAAGCCGTGAGTCTTGCCATGAACGGCGGGATTATGGTGATAACCGGCGGACCGGGAACCGGCAAAACAACTATCATCCGCGCCATTATTGACCTCCTATCGCATAAAAAATTAAACATCCGTCTCACCGCTCCAACCGGACGCGCCGCAAAACGCATGGAAGAAACCACAGGCATGGAATCGCAAACCATTCATCGTCTGCTTAAATACAATCCAAAATTGGGGAAATTTATCTATGATGAGATTAACCCACTTCCAGCTGATTTGTTAATTGTTGATGAGACCTCCATGATGGATATTGTTCTTGCTTATCACCTGCTTAAGGCAATCGGGCGGCAGACGCCGATTATTTTTGTGGGCGATGCAGACCAGCTGCCGTCGGTTGGTCCGGGTAATTTTTTACAGGATATGATTCATTCCGGCGTTGTTCCTGTAATTTGCCTGACTGAGATTTTTCGGCAGGCAAGGCAAAGTCTGATAGTTGTCAATGCGCATAAAATAAATCATGGCGAATTCCCCATCATACCGAAAATGTTAGATGAGGATGATGCACTGCCGGACTTTTTTTTTATTCCCCGCGAAGACCCAGAAGAGGCGCTTGCCGCTCTTCTCAAGGTTGTTTCCGAGCGTATTCCATCCCGATTCAATCTTGACCCTGTATCACAGATACAGGTGGTAACGCCCATGTATAAGGGTGTGATTGGCGCCTTAAATCTCAATCGTGAATTGCAAAAGCTTTTAAACCCCAATCTCGATTACATCTCGCGCGGAGGGCAACTGCTGCGCCTCGGCGACAAGGTGATGCAGCTGCGCAATAATTACGACAAGGATGTTTACAACGGCGATGTGGGAATCGTTGTGGGATTTGACAGGGAATTCCAGACTTTGCGCGTTCGTTTTGAGGGGCGCGTAATTGATTATGAATTCAGCGAACTCGAAGACCTTACGCTGGCTTATGCCATCACGGTGCATAAGGCGCAAGGCAGCGAATACCCCGCTGTCGTCATCCCTGTGATGACACAGCATTACATCATGCTTCAACGAAATCTGCTTTATACAGCCGTCACACGCGGGAAAAAACTCGTCTGCCTTATAGGGACAAAAAAGGCGCTGGCTATCGCCGTCCGCAATGCCAAACATGCAGAGCGTAACAGCGCCCTTGCAGAGTGGATGCAGGCTCTGGTCTGAGTCTTGGTATTATCTTTTTTTGTAATCAGGACAACGGGTGGCGTTGGGGCGTTCTGGGCGCATGCACGCATTGGGGTAGTCATATTTGCATGAGTCGCACAGGAATAGTTCATCATCCATCATGAGGATTTTTTTGAACAGACGCTTCAATTTCCGAAACAACAACTTCTATTCCTTTTCGCTATCTTTTTTCCAGTTCACAATATCATCTTCGGTGCCTTCTTTGCGGTCGCGTCCTTTTGAAAATAAATCATATTCATCCACATTATGTTCGCCGGGGTATTTATAAACAAACTTCTGTCCCCATGCGTCTTTCGGCACATCTTTTAAATAGGAGGAATCTCCCCAATCTTCTTTTTCGACATCGCTGGGGCATTTAACGAGGGCTTCAAGTCCCTGTTCTGTTGACGGATAATCGCCCACTTTCATTTCATAAGCGGAAAGGGCGGTGTCAATCGCCTTCATATTTGCTTTGGTTGCCTCTCGGCGGGACCATTCAGCGCGTTTGGAAAGGTTTTGAACGGCGATGCCGGCAAGGACGCCGATGATAACGACGACGAACATGATTTCCAAAAAAGTAAAACCGCTTTGTATAGGTTTTCGCAATCTCATGATTTGAACTCCTTCTGCTGATTTTTAATACAACATATATCAAGACTTTTCGCGTATGGATTTGGTTAGATGTCCAACCATTGTTTCAAAACTGTGGTCTTTTTCGATACGCTTTTCTACGCTTCGGCAGGCATGCAGTATTGATGAGTGGTCCCGTCCGCCAAAATACACGCCAATTTCTGGAAGCGATTTTGACGATAATTTGCGGCAGAGATACTGGGCAATATGCCGCGGCACGGAATATTTTCTCCCGCGGGCGTGTCCGACCAGATCCGCAAGTTTAATGCTGAAATAATCGCAAACGGCGGACTGGATGGTGGAAATGGAAACCGCCTCTCGGGCATTGCCCGAAAGAAGGTCTCCGATAATTTCCCGTGTGAGCGCTATATTCAATGTCTTCTTTTTATTCAGCGCCATATAAGCCTGAATGCGCACAAGCGCTCCCTCCAAAAATCGGATGTTCGTATCTATGCGCTCTGCAATATATTCCAGCACATCGGCGGGCATCACGAGTCCGTTGGTCTCCGCTTTTTTTCGCAGGATGGCGATGCGGGTTTCTTTTTCCGGCGGTTGAATATCAACTATCAGCCCCCACTCAAATCTTGAACGGAGGCGCTCCTCAAGGGTGACCAATTCTTTTGGCGGTCGGTCGCTCGAAATGACAATCTTTTTCCCCGCGTCATAAAGCGCGTTGAATGTGTGGAAAAATTGTGTCTGAGTGTGTTCCTTGCCGGCGAAGAATTGAACGTCATCCAAAAGAAGCAAATCCACGTTGCGATAATAACGGCGGAAATCGTATTGATTATCCTGAGCAATGGCTTTTATGAAATCGTTCATGAATTGTTCGGATGTCACATAAAGGACAAGGCTTTCCGGTTTTACTCGGTGAATCTCATGCCCAATCGCCTGCATAAGGTGCGTTTTGCCCAGCCCTGTTCCGCCGTAGATGAAAAGCGGATTGTAGGAGCGAGTAATGGGGTCGGCGACCGATTTTGCGGCGGCGTGGGCAAATCGGTTGGATTCGCCCACCACAAAATTTGCAAACGTATACCGCTCATTCAGGACGCTTGCTATTGGTTTATTGAAGGAAGCGTTTTCGAGTCTGTCCGCGCCGTTGCCGGAAATCATACAATCTTTTGAAGATTCAATTTCATCCGCGTCCGGTTCCGGCGTGCGGAATTTAATCTCCGGGCTGCAGCCTGTTATCTGCGCTACCGCTTGCAAAATCCGTTCATAATAATTTGAAATCAGCCATTTGCGATAAAGGTCTGTCGGGACTGTGAGTTGCAGGATGTCGTGATTGAAAGAGTGGAATCGAACCGGCTTGAACCATGTTTCAAAACTATTCTGGTCAATTTCGGGGCTGAGAATGTCCATGACATTCTCCCATACTTTTTCTGTTATGGCGGTCATGCTATTTTACCTTATGATGATATCGGCGTGGCATGGCAAATCGAAAAAGAATGGACAACATACAACAGGAGAAAAAGGAATTTGGCCCAAAATATAAATCTTATATAATCGAGTCCCATAAAATATATATTAAGCAATGAGCAGGAGGCCATAAATCCCCGCGAACCACACACTAACAAACGACTGTAAGCTGTTTACCAATCCACCTTAAAATTATGGGATATAATTTTTTGTTTCCATTCAACGGGACGACTTTTTTATTACTTCATGTCCTTCCTTAATATCAAGTGTTTTTTTAATTTTTCCCCAGCGCTGAAAAATGAACTCAACTGCAATATTTCCAACTATTTCCAAACTTATCGGCGAACATTTGTCCGGCGTGTCTTCATGCGTGTGCCAAAAGGGGTAGTCAAAATCAATGATATTTATCCATGGGATGCCTTTTTTATTAAACGGCGCATGGTCGTCAAGTATCGGAGTTTCATAAGGTTTATTGGAAAACTGATAGGGCGCTCTTTTTTTTGCAAGTTCGAAGAATTCTTTATTTAAATCCGCCGCGTATTTCATGGATATTAATTCAGGGCGTATCAACAACTCTCTGTCGCCGATCATGTCAAAGTTGATGCCCGCTTTGATGTCATAATCGCCAAGGCTGTGCTCCGCAAAATATTGAGAGCCAAGACACCAGCCGTTGTTCGAGCCGGCGTTGCCGCCATCTTCCAAATCAAAAAAGAGAAAAAGCAGGCGCCCCGGATATTTCCTTTCTTTTAGGACGCGCGCTATCTCAATAAGCAACGCCACTCCAGAAGCACCGTCATTGGCGCCGATGATTGGTTTGCTTCTCAAAGAAGGTTCGGGGTCTTTATCCGCAACAGGGCGCGTATCCCAATGCGCGCTCAAGGCAATCAGGTCTGATGTGGGGTTGTCTCCGGAATAGATGCCGATGATATTGTTCCCCGCGACAATGCCGTTGGAGTAAGGAGTCTGGGCGTTGAATTTTTGCCGTTTGACGGTCAATCCCAAATTGCACAATTTAGATTCGATATAATCGGCGCATTGAGCGTTGGGTAAACTGCCCGGCACACGGGGACCAAAAGCGCACTGCGCCTTCAACATTTCAAAGGCGCGCTTGCCGTCAAATTGGACGGTTTCTTCTTGCCCAAATGCACAAAGAGATAAACACAACAAAACCAAAACATAGGGCATTATTTTGATTGCGGCGCGTTTCAATTTGAATCCTGTTTTTGCGAACCTGATTTTTCTGATTTGGCGATTTTTGCCCATTCGTCTTTTAGCGTGACTGTCCGATTGAAGACGGGTTTGCCATTTTTCGAATCCGCATCCACGCAAAAATATCCAAGCCGTTCAAACTGGAATCTGCTTCCCGGCGCTGCATTTGCCAGACTCGGTTCAACCTTGCATCCTTGCAGAGTTTCAAGAGAGTTGTGATTGATATTATCCTTCCAGTCGGCGCCTTCTTCAACGTTGCCGGGATCGTCTTTTAGGAAGAGGTGGTCATAGATGCGCGCCTCGGCTTCGACGGCATGTTCGGCGGAAACCCAATGAATTGTTGCTTTGACTTTGCGTCCTTCGGCTGAACCGCTGCGTGTTTCAGGGTCATAGGTGCATCGCAGTTCAACAATGTCGCCCGTTTCTGGATTTTTTACCACTTTTTCGCATTTCACAATGTAGGCATATCTCAAACGCACCTCGCGCCCGGGCGCCAGACGGAAAAACTTTTTGGGCGGGTCTTCCATAAAGTCATCGCGCTCGATATAAATTACTCGCGAAAATGGAATTTTGCGGGTTCCCATCGTAGGGTCTTCCGGATTATTGACCGCATCCAGTTCTTCAACTTTTCCTTCGGGATAATTTTCAATAACCGCCTTTATGGGGCGCAAAACTGCCATCACACGCGGAGCGCGTTTGTTTAAATCCTCTCGCAGGCAATGTTCCAAAAGCGCCACATCCACCGTGCTGTCGGCTTTGGAAACTCCAATGCGGTTGCAAAAAAGACGGATTGATTCCGGCGTATATCCGCGCCGCCGCAAACCCGATATGGTTGGCATTCGCGGGTCATCCCAGCCGTTCACAAATTTCCCTTTCACCAATTCCAACAGTTTTCGTTTGCTCATCACGGTTTTTGTCATATTAAGGCGTGCAAACTCTATCTGCTGAGGGCGATACGCTCCCAGTTGAATCAGATACCAGTCATAGAGTGGACGATGAGCCTCGAATTCCAGAGTGCAGATCGAATGAGTGATTTTTTCGATGGAGTCTTCAAGCCCGTGCGCCCAATCATACATCGGATAAACACACCACTTGTCGCCTGTGTTGTGATGGGAGGCGTGAAGGATGCGATACATGACAGGGTCGCGCATATTGAGATTGGGCGATGCCATGTCAATTTTTGCGCGAAGGGTTCGCGAGCCGTCCGGGAACTCGCCCGCGCGCATGCGATTAAAAAGGTCGAGATTTTCCTCAATTGAGCGATTGCGCCAAGGGCTTTCGCGACCGGGCTCCGTCAGCGTACCCCGATATTCCCGCATCTGTTCTGATGATAAATCGCAAACAAAAGCCTTGCCGCATTTTATGAGCTGCACGGCATATTCAAACATCTGCTCGAAATAATCCGACGCAAAAAAGAGACGGTCTTCCCAGTCGAATCCCAGCCAGCGCACGTCTGCTTTGATAGACTCGACATATTCTTCCTCTTCCTTCACGGGATTAGTGTCGTCGAATCGAAGATTGCATTTGCCGTTGTAATCCCCCGCGAGTCCAAAATTTAGGCAGATGGATTTTGCATGTCCGATGTGCAGATAGCCATTGGGCTCCGGAGGAAAGCGCGTATGAACCCGTCCTCCGTATTTATCAGTTTGTAAATCGTTATCAATGATTTCCCTGATGAAATTCGAGGGTTTTGCCGGCTCATTTAGATTCATGAAACAATTTCCTTTCGAAACGGATTAAAGATTTTTTTCTTTAAAAAACAAGATGGCGCGTTCGATTCTTGCCATACATTTTTCCTTCCCCAACAGATGCATGACCTCAAATAAACCCGGACTTGCCAGCCCGCCTGTCAGGGCAAGTCTCACGGGCTGCGCAATTTTGCCGAATCCGATATTGCGCTCTTCTGTGTATTGGCGCATGGCGGATTCCATCGCCTCAATTGAGAATTCAGCGACGCCGCTGAGCGCCTCGCGCGCCATTTGAAGCCCGTCCGCGATGCTCCCCTTTTTGGCAATCTTGCGCGCGCCCTCCTCATCGTAGGGGAAGTCATCGCGGAAATAATAATGAAGATGGGCGACCAGCTCGCTCAAGGTTTCCGCACGTTCGATTTCAAGGGCGATGATGCCGGCTAGCCACACCGCATCATATTGCGCGGGATGGATGCCTTTGGAAGGCATGTATTCGATGACTCGCTGAATGGCTTCTTCTTTAGGCATTGCCCGCAGATACATGCCGTTCATCCAGCGCAGTTTGGCAATATCAAAAACTGCATTGACGTGGTTGATGCCGTATAAATCAAACCTCGAAATCAATTGTTCTTTTGGAAGTATTTCCTCGTCATTGCCCGGCGACCAACCAAGCAGGGCAAGGTAATTGAACACCGCCTCCGGCAGAAAACCATCCGCCGCATATTCCATGACCGAAGCCGCGCCATGCCGTTTGGAGAGTTTGGATTTATCCGGTCCGAGAATCAGCGGCACATGGGCAAATTGCGGTATCGGTTCGCGGAGGGCTTGATAGATGAGAATCTGGCGCGGTGTATTGGAAATATGGTCCGCCGCTCGAACCACATGCGTGATTTTCATATCCGCATCATCAACCACGCAGCAGAAATTATACGTGGGATGCCCGTCAGCGCGCATGATGACAAAATCGCCTAACAGGGCATTTTCAAATCGCACGTCTTTGGCGATGGCATCGCGGAAGACGGTTTCGCCTGCGGCGGGAATGCGGAAACGCAACACATAAGATTCGCCTGCGGATTCTTTAGCCTTGACTTCATCAGGCGTCAGATTGCGGCATGTGCCGTCGTAGATGAAATCCTTTTTTTCCCGCGCCGCTTTCTCGCGCATGGCTTCAAGGCGTTCTTTTGTGCAAAAACACTTATACGCTGCGCCCGATTCCAGCAGTTCTTGAGCGCGTCGTTTGTATAAATCATACCGTTGGGATTGGTAAAACGGACCTTCGTCCCATGAAAGCCCTAACCATTTCATTGAATCAAGGATTTGCTGCGTTGCCTCTTGTGTGGAGCGCTCCACATCAGTGTCCTCGATGCGCAACACTAAAACACCTCCCACATGCCGGGCAAAGAGCCAGTTGAAAAGGGCGGTTCGCGCGCCGCCGATGTGAAGATAACCCGTGGGGCTGGGCGCAAAACGGACTCTGACTTTTTCCATAAAAGACTTCCTTCCTTAAATAAAGGCGCAATTAACTGAGACCGATAAGTTCTTTTAATTTATCCACAAACGGCAGGGTTACGATTCCCGTCCAATCAAGCAAAAGGGCTATTGCCAATATCAGGATTATGATGACAATAATGCCCGCAACCGGCTTGATGATGGATTTCTTCGGCTTGGGTTTTTGCTCTATCATCGCCATGGATTTATCCTGAAATTCCTTTGCCTTGTTTTGACATTCTTCGCTGCAAAAAACGCCGATGGTGGTCACAATCTTGCACTCATCGCAAAGCGGAATAAAACAGGTTTTACAGCGCACATGCGCAAAACGATTCGGATGAAATTTGCATTTATCCATTTTCCCTCACCCCGCAAATAATTTGAAAAAGTCTTCTGTAATAAATTGCTCCCCTGTCAAGCTGCTTTGAAATAGCGCCCAAATAAAAAAAGGCGCTGAATTTACCAGCGCCTTTTAATTAACATAGACAAAAGATTAGATTAGATATGCTGTTCGTCTGCCCTTTTCTGGCTTCGATAAATATCGCCTCCGCTGACTGTGCCATTGGTCGGGTCATAGGACGCCTGCCCCCATCCTCCCGCATCATAATCGCCCTTCATCCCAAAGTAATTCTGATACCAGGTATCCGGTCCGGCGCTGCGAATTGTCCAATAGCCATACCTGTTCACCTGAGCGGCATATACAGATGTGTTAGTGCCGGTATACAAACTTGTATAATTATTTGACGGTAGATACATAATCTGATTGGCAAGTCGCGTTTTAAACCCATGCGCAGCGCGGAAGACATCAATCATAGGCTCATCGCTAGATACATATTTCACGGGAGTGGTCAATGCCCCTGGATAAACTTTCCAACGTTCCTCTTGGGGGGAAGATGGCCAAAAAGGAGGATGAGTGGTGAAAGGATAGCGGTTGGAATCAGTGAAATACGATTCAAGCGCAGTAGCCACCGTTCGAAGATTGGCTTTCATTTTGGTTACCTTTGAACGAACCTGCGCCTCCAAAAAGTTGGGAACGGCGATCGCCGCCAGTATCGCAATAATGGCGACGACAATCAGCAGCTCAATAAGGGTAAAACCCTTAAACCTCCTGAACATATTTTCACCTCCTTAACAATAATTATTCTTCTTATAGGATTTATTCATGTAGGTTGTCAATATAATCTTTCCAAATGAAATGTGGAGAGCCGGAAAGCCGCCGTTTTTGATAAAAAAAGCGGCATTGAAAATGCTCAATACCGCAAATAAAGTTTTATTTTATGTTGATACTAATCTCGAGAACGTTCAACATTGCTCGATTTTTGGGAGCGGCAAATATCGCCCAGTGAGCTCGTTCCGTTTGTGGGGTCATAGATTAGCGTATCATCCAATACTCCCGTATTTTCTTTTTTATCGGGACCAGCTGAAATGATTTTCCATTCCCCGTATCTTGCGCGAATGTTAACTACATTAAGCACTCCGTATTTATGACCAACATACAAAGGACCGATATCAGGCCAGTCATTCGCGCCTGCCTCGACATTAAAATACCGAAAACGTCTGGGATAATCGGTTGCAAGTTGGCTGGCATGCCCGCTTGTTTTGAAAGGATCATGGAAAGCTACGCTTGTCATATAAGCCATAGGCGTTGTAATTTGACGAGTGATATAATAGGGCCAACCATTTTCCGAGTGGTTCGGATAATGGTTGTTATCCGTAAAATAAGACTCCAGCGCTGTGGCAACCGAGCGCATATCTGCTTTAGCTCGCGAAACCTTTGAACGAATTTGCGCCTCCAAAAAGTTGGGAACGGCGATCGCTGCCAGTATCGCAATAATGGCGACGACAATCAGCAGCTCAATAAGGGTAAAACCCTTAAACCTCCTGAACATAATTTCACCTCCTTAAATAAAATTGAGAATTTCATAATCTTCACTAATGGGGCGCGTCAACTATAATTTCAATAAGCAGTCCCCTCTTTTTAATGCGGGAAATTAAGATTCCGGGGCGATGAGAATCCGACGGCAGCCTTCACAGGTAATCATCTTTTCACATTGTTTTGCCTCAACAATAATCTGGGGCAGGATGCGCATGTGGCATCCGCCGCAGGAGTCACCGTGGATGGGAACAACAACGGTGGGTCCATGTCCTCTGTAATACCGGTTGTAATATGTGAGAAGTTCATTGGGGACAAGGGTTAACTGCTGTGCTCTTTCTGAATTGAGTTCATCAGTGCGGCGCTTTTTGGATGCAATCTGCTCTTCGATTCGCTTCCTTTCAAGCTGCGAATCCTCTTCTTCGGCTTTAAAAACGCTTTCAGCCTTTGCAAGCGATTTGAGGGCTTGCTCATCTTCTGCAATAAAATGAATGATTTTATCCTCTAAAACGTTTATCTCGCCTTTTAATTTATCTATCTCCCTTTTGAGCGCATCAAAGGCATCCTGTTTGATTTTTGGGACGTTTTGTTGGGCGGTTTTTTTTTGAATTTCTTCCTGGCGGAAGAGTATTTCCTTTTCCATCAGACGCTTTTGTTTGAGGCGCTCTTGCTGTCCGTCTCGAATAGATTGAAGTTCTTTGCGTTTGCGCAAAAGATTTTTTTCAATTTTTTTTATCATGGGGGGATAAAGATTTAATTGCTCTTTCAATCTGGCGATTTCGCTGTCAATATCCTGCAGGGCTTTGAGTTTTTCTATATCATCCTTAAACACAACAAACCTCCCTAAAGATAATTACAAGTATTGAAACGGGGGCGATTGCTGTTGAGCATTCAATATTTCCACACCCGCCTTGATTATTTCCTCATGATTGCGCAGCGCCTCCGCGAAATATTCCATTCCCAACGCCTCCGTAGCATAATGACCGGCGCAGATAATTGGAATGCCCATGATTGCCGCGTCAAGGGCGGCATGATGGTTAATTTCGCCTGTGACCAAAATATCCGCCGACCGCATGTCAAAACCGCGAACGGCATCGTTGCCAGAGCCTGTCAGGATAGCCACAGTTTGGACGTTTCGCTCTTTATCGCACACAACAGGCATACTCCGCTTAATTTTTAACAAGCGTTTGATTTGGGTGATAAGTTTCTTGATTGATATCGGCTGCGGCAGTTCTCCAATACACCCCATGCCAAAACGGGGGTTGCCCGGTTCCGGTTCCAAAAACCGTATATTTTGAAGCCGCATTAACTCTGCAAGGGCTCGATTGGTGCCAACCGGGGATTTATCCAAATTGGTATGCGCCACAATAAGGCTCATGCCCGCTCGAACAATTTCAAGCGTTAAAACTCCCGCAGCCTCTTCATCTGTCAAATGGGAAATTGGGCGGAAAATAAGGGGGTGGTGAGAAAGGAGCGCTTGAGCATTTTTCTCAACCGCCTCTTCAATAACTGCAGGTGTAATCTCAAGGGCGCACAAAACCCGGTCAACCGGTTGCCCGGCATAGCCTATCTGGAAACCCACATTATCCCAGGAGCAGGCAAGGGCGCGCGGCGCCAAGGTATCCACAATGCGGTCGAGGTCTGATATTAAAAATTTCAAAGGAGAACGCTCTCCATCCAAATTAAAAAAGCGTTTACTTTTATTCCAACCATTTCTGGACAATCAAGAATTAAATGAGGAATTTTTTACGGTTCTATTTCGAATATCGCCTTGCCGCTGAAAGTGTTCCCAAACTGGTCGGTGGTTTTGACAACAATCGTATGCAAACCCAGTTTTAAGTCCGCCGGTAACGGCGATGTCCAGAAATGATTGGATGGGCAAGGTTGAATCCATGACCGAAACTTATCTTTGTTTTCCTTAATCAATCTGTCAAAGTACGGCGATTTCATAACCTGCTGGTTCATTGATGAGGGCGCAAGGGCGTCAATCTGGCATGTGACTGTGGAGCGCGCGCTTCCGTCGAAGATGTTTGCAACTACTTGCAAATCCTTTATCTGTTCCGCCTTGATTGTCCCAACCGGCGACTCAATACGAATCTGAAAGTCGGGGTCTAATCCTGCAGGAATAAACTTTTCGCTGCATTGATTGCCGTCAAAACGGAAAACATAATACCCGTTTGGGGCGCCGTCCTGCTGAGTGGCAGCGGGTATGCCGCGTTCGTCCTTTGGTCCGCTATACCATGAGCCGCACATAGCAGTACAGATGATGATATGCAGCGGTTTTTTCCCTTTCCATCCTTCCGCCTCGCCAAGAAAATGATGTTCGCTTGTGTGGTTGTGACCTGTCAGAATGAGCAGATGTTCCCTGTCTTCAATAATTCGGAACATGGCTTCACGGTCAATTATATTATCGGATGCCGAATTAGAAATTATCGTATAGGGCGCTATGTGCATGGCAAAAACCACAAGTTTGTCTTTGGGAACATATTGCAGGTCGTTTGTTAGCCACTCGAGCTGGCGCTTTCCGAACATGCCGCGATACCATGCTTTTTTATCTTTTGTGGCGCCGTGCCATTCTACGCTGTCCATGATGACAAAATGCGTTTGTCCATAATCAAAGGAATAATAACTTGGTCCAAATTTGCTCTTGTATGTTTCGAGGGACATCTCATCTCCCGCGGATTCGTTATTGGTGTCGTGGTTGCCGGGCAAATAATAGTTGGGAATCCCCAGAGCCGCCATTGTCCTGATAAGCGGGTCATACACCGCAAGATTATCGCCTGCAATATCTCCCAGCGAAAGTGAGAATGCGGCATCTGTCCCCAGCAAATCTGCGAGTATATCATCGCGAAGATAATTGATGCGCTCCTGATTATGGGGTTGCGGGTCGCCGAATATCAACGCCTCAAATTTTGCGGGTTCCTCCGACTTGAAGAGTGGAAACTCGATGGATTCGGGTAGGGCGCCCGTTGGAGAAACGCCGGGATATTTATATTCCGACGGAGAGCCTTTCGGCTGGTGGATGAAATAAAACTGAGGCTGGTTGTGATTGTTCAACGGGACGTTATATCCGGCTGGTTTTGTGATAAAAATAACAGAGCTTTCATCAACAGGTATGGAGAATTGTCCGCTTTCGTCCGTAAGAACAACCTCATGCTGATTTGAGACCATGACTTTTGCAATTCTCTTTTCATCAAAGTCTTTTTTCAAATTCTGGTTTTTGTCTTCAAAGACAATGCCCGTTGCCGTTTCGCCCGCAAAAGAAAAAGTCAAAATGAGATAAAACAATGAGACGAAAAGAAGCGCTTTTGACAGATAAAAATTTTTCATACGTTCCCCCCGAATCATAAAAGATTGTTTTTTTCTTTACAACAATCAAACGTAGTCTTTTTCTAACTATATCATTTTGAGCGAACAAGTATTTTTTCAAAATTTGATTTAATGATTTAAGGGTAATCCTATGAACTTCGAGATGCTTTATTTGCAGATAGCCTTTATTGGCGCGGTGATTTTGGCGGCGCATTTTGGCGGAAAAATCACAAGGAAACTTCACGTGGGCGAAGTGGTCGGGCAGATTTTAGCGGGATTGATTCTCGGTCCTATCCTTTTATTTTTCATCCGAAATTCGTATCCACAATACCAACCGGCTTTGCAATCTTTTATGTTTCTTATTTTTATTTTTCTCAGCGTTATTGCCTTTGGCGTGGGAGAAGAGCTCTCCCGGGACAATCTGAAAAAGATGGGCACAGATGCCACAATCATTTGTTTCATTCAGGCAATAATCACGTGGATATTTATCAGCGTCGCCTTTCTTGTCGTCGGGTTCCGCCCCCTCATGGCAATGATTATCGGCAGCATCGGCATCGCCACCGCCTCCGGCACCACGTTCATCATCATGAATAAACTCGGCATAACCGGGAGAATCCGCAGCGTCCTTGGGGGCATTGTTGTTCTTGATGATGTCCTCGAGGTTATTGTCTTTTCTATTCTTTGCCAGATAATGCTGACAATGCATAAGCATGCGGAGATTAAATGGAGTTTCAGCGCGCTGGCTGTTCCGATTTTATTACAATTTTTGTTCGCTACTTTAATAGGGCTTGGCATTTTTATTGGAATCTACGTCATCATCGGACGCCGCTGGATTAAAGAGGCAATGGGGCAGGGACAGGATTCCTCTGTTCACGGACCTGAGTTGATTTCACGACTCATTTCCGAGATGCCGGGTCCATCCGTTCAAATTTATCTTATTATTGTGGGGCTGGCATCGTTGGGCGTGGGACTTGCGATGCATTGGCATCTCCCCTTTTTGATGACGGCGGTAATCGCCGGCGCTTTGGTGGCGAATCTTTATACGATCGAAATCTTTCAGTCGTTGAAAATAGAAAATGCCACATCCATTTTCACTCTGGTCTTTTTTGCTCTTGTAGGCGCGAATGCGCGGTTGGACGCTTTTGAATGGAAGAATCTGCTCTATATTCTTGTTTATACTGGAGCTCGCGGTTCGGGCAAACTTTTCGGCAATTGGTTCGGATGCCGGATTATGGGGCAGGATAAACGTATTTCACAAAGCCTGCCAAAATTAATGTTGCCGCAAACCGGCGTTGCGGTGGTTGAGGCATATTTTGTTGCAACCGTATTGGGCGCGGACGGCATGTTGATTCTTCAAATCATTTTGCCCTCTATCATTATATTTGACATTGTGGGCATCCTTCTTTCAGAGCAAACCCTTCTCAAATGGCGCTCGTGGTTAACCGGCGGCGGCGAACTGATTGAAGAAGAGGAAATGATTCGCGAGATGATCCAGAAAGAAAAATTTAATATTGTGAAAGCCTTGTGCCTTGAATGCTTCAAGGTGCCTTTCAAAATAAAATCCAAAGGCGAGGCAATATGGGAACTGATCAGATCGCTCCACTATGCTGGACACATCCACAATCCCGGCGAGGTGCTTGAAATTATCCTCAAACGCGAACATCAGGGAGGCACCACACTCGGCGACGGGATATCAATCCTTCACGGCAGACTTCCTTATATTAAAAAGCCCGTTGTAACGATGGGGCTGATTCCATCAGACCATAAAGTCAATTTTGGAACCGCGGAAGACGCGCCGGTGGATATTGTCTATATGGTTTTATCTCCGCAGGATAAACCCGAAATTCATCTGCAAGTTTTGGCAACCCTTGCGATGATTCTATCCAATCAGGAGGCGCGCGAAAGCCTCCGTCATGCAAAAGACGAATTCGAGGCGTTCAATGTTATTAAAAAATTCTCCAACATATCATGAATATTGTAGTTGACTTTATTGAGCTTCTTTGAGTTGAATCCAATCATTGTTCGCATGATATTATGATTTTTCAAGGAGCGGTTATTATGAATATTCATCGAATATTGGCTCTGGTTGCATTTGGGATTATCTCAATGATGCTGTTGGCAAATAGTCATGCGCAAACTGGCGGAGGTTACGATCTGAGCTGGAACACTTTGGACGGCGGCGGCGGAACCAGCGCTGGCGGCTCTTATGAAATCAGCGGTTCAATCGGTCAGGTTGATGCCGGCGTCATGAGCGGAGGCAGCTATACCCTTTCCGGCGGTTTTTGGTCCGGGGTTTCTGAAATATCAACCACACCCCGGCACATGATCTGGTTTTTATACTGATAAACCAAACGATATCTTTGATTTTCCTTTCCAAATAAAGCGAACATTCAATACGCCAAACATTAGTTCAATATATTCATTGACACGATTGATGTCTGTGAATTGTGTTGAATTGAATTTTGCAAATGATTTTTGCGTTGAAAAATGAAATCATCTCTAACAGATTTTGCCAATAATGTGCGCGCGTCGGCGGATATAGTAGATATTATTGGAGGCTATATTCCTCTCAAACGCGCGGGCGCGAGTTACAAAGGGCTCTGCCCGTTTCACAAGGAAAAAACTCCTTCATTTAATGTCCATCAGGGCAGACAAATTTTCCATTGCTTCGGTTGCGGGGTTGGCGGAGATGTCATTAAATTTATCATGATGCAGGAGCGGCTTGATTTCCGCGCAGCTTTGGAACATCTTGCGCGGCGGCTCGGCATCCCGCTGCCTGAAATAACCACTCGCTCCGAAGATGACGGCAGGGAAAAAAAATATCGCGCCCTCCGCGAAATCAATAATTTTGCTTTAAAATATTTCAGGGAATTATACGAATCCAGCGAGGGCGTCTCTGCGCGCGAATATCTTAAAGGACGCGGGATTGACTCCGATTTGGCAAAGCGTTTTGCTATCGGATGGGCGCCGGATCGCTGGCACGATTTCCTCGACACCGCCGTCAAAAAAGGCTACTCGCAAAACCTCCTTTTAGAGGCGGGGTTGATTCTTCCCGGAAACACCAAAGGCAGTTTTTATGACCGTTTCCGCGGGCGGGTGATGTTCCCCATTATTGATTTGCATGGCGATTGCGTTGCCTTCGGCGGGCGCATTTTGGGCGATGGCGAGCCGAAATATCTTAATTCTCCCGAAACGGATATCTACAAAAAAGGGCGCGTTCTTTATGGTCTCAATCTGACAAGGGGGCAGCTGCGCGGCAATGAACCCGCTCTCCTTGTTGAGGGCTACATGGACTTAATCGCCCTTTATAAATATGGGTTTAATACAGCGGTAGCAAGCCTTGGCACGGCGCTCACGGAGGAGCAGGCGCGTCTTTTGAAGCGATTCACAAAAGAAGTCATTTTCATTTATGACGGCGATGAAGCAGGGCAAAAAGCCATGCTGCGTGGATGCGAAGTTTTATTGGCTCAATCGCTCTCCGTTAAAATAGTCGTCCTTCCTGAATCCGAAGACCCTGATACCTTTCTTGATAAAAAAGGCGCTGCAGGTTTTCAATCGCTTATCGAAAAACGAATGGACTTTTTAGATTTTTTTATTGAAACCGGAAGGCGTGATTTCAACATTCGGACACCTGAGGGAAAAATTGCTGTTCTTGATATGCTCAAGCCGATACTGGATCGCATCCATCATCCGATTTTATTCAACGACTATACCTTCCGTATTGCCGAAGGCATCGGGTTAGAGCAAAGGTTGGTCATCCAACATATCCGCGCAAAAAATGCGGGAGTCAAAAAAACAGCCGATGAGGCTATTCAAAAACACGCAAAGGAGAAAATCCCCCCGCTCGAGCTTTTCCTTGTCAGAATTCTTTTAGATAATCCCGAACTATGTCCAAAGGCTCAAGAAACTCTCGAGCTTGAATGGGTGTCGTCCTCTGTTCTCAGGGGTTTTATTTCACGCTATCTTTCAGAGGCGCAGGAATCATCGGATTTTATCAGCATCGAGGAAAACGCATCAGAAGAAGAGGCGTCTTTGCTGCGGGAGGCAACCTTCATAAGCAGTCCCCTCCCGAATGCCTCGCCTGAAGAATTGCTCCGTATAAATCTGGAACGGTTGAAAATCAGCCATAAAAGACGTCATCGGCGACACCTTGTTCAAGAAGTGCAAAAAGCGGAAAAAACCATAGGCGTCAACGAGGATGTCCTTCGCATGGCTGATGATATTCATCAGAATTCTTTGGATATTTGTGAATTACGCGAAAAACTTTTTGTTGGCGAGTAGGGGCATGTTGTCGTATAATTTATCTTGTTAAAATCTTGCTTATTATTAAGGAGGGCTTTGTGAAGCATTCTACGATTTTCTGGTTTGTATTAGTGATGTTTTTTTATGCTGCGCTGCTTTTTGCGGATGATATTGCGTTGGACGTTGCCGCTAAAAGCAACGCCCCGTTGCGAACCATCCTCCGCACATCCAAGCCGGAATTAAACCGTATGGCGGGGACGTCTGATTCCATAGTGGGCATCGAAGCGGAAGGCGATTCTTATATCTTGAATGTTTTCATTAAATCGCATCTTGCCGATGAAGAACTGGCAAATTTGGGCATCGCCGTTCAGACAAGAATCGGCGACACCATCACCGCACGCATCAAATTAGATAATCTCGGCGCCCTTTTTTCAAATCCAGAAATCCGCACTATATCGCTGGCAATACGCAATGAGACAATGCTCGATATTAGCGCATCGGATACCGGAACCGCCGTCAACTGGCTGGGGTGCAACGCTCAAAACGCATGGACGGCGACCAAAGGGCAAAATGTTATAGTCGGCATTATTGACAGCGGTATTGATTGGTCTCATCCCGATTTTATACAAGATCCTGATAGCAATAAAACCTCGCGCATTCTTTATATCTGGGATCAGACGCTTTCTGCGATAAACGATGAAACGCCCCCAACGATTGGCGGATTTTCGTATGGAGTTGAATACCCGCAATCATGGATTAGCAACGAACTTTCCGGCGCCACAACAGGAAAGGTTCGCACCAACGACCCTGTCGGGCATGGAACGCATGTGGCGGGCATTGCAGGCGGCGATGGGTCTGCCTCGGACGGCAATCCTCCGCCTCCCAAATACATCGGCATTGCGCCAGAAGCTCAATTCATCATCATCAAATCAGTTTTGTTTGATAACCAAATTATTGACGGCGTGAATTATATATTCCAACGCGCGGCGGCGCTCGGCAGACCTGCCGTGATTAATTTGAGTCTTGGCAACCATTACGGACCTCATGACAACACATCGGATTTTGAATCATCGCTCAATGCCCTTACCGGACCGGGGAAACTCATCGTAGTTGCAGCGGGCAACAGCAATGGAAAAGCCATTCATGCCGAATCTGTAATTGCACCGGGCGGCTCCGTTACAACCAGTTTCAATGTTCCGGTATCGCCCATTGTGAACGATATCTGGCTTGATATCTGGGTAGATTCTGGCGACACCTACAATGTTTATGTGACTTCTCCCGGATTTTCTGAAACGGGAACTCAATCACCCGGTGGAGCAAATACATGGACGCTCTCCGGCGAGGGGTCGGTGCTGATTGAGAATTATAACAACACGCCCCATCCCTATGGGGATAAGCAAATTTTCATTCAGGTGCAGGGCATTTCTGGCGGGAGCGTCCAGAGCGGAGATTGGTCGTTCACCTTGACGCGCGTTCAAACGGGCGGCGACGGCGGATTTGACGCATGGATTGCCAAACCCTCCGCCGGTATTGTGCGTTTTGCTTCGAATACGGCAGAACGGGAAACAATCAGCATCCCTGGAACGGCGGCTGATGTTATCACCGTCGGCGCCCATGCAACCAAAACCGAATGGGAAGCAGCCAATGGCAATACCTATTATGTCCCCGGCGTTGTGAAAGGTCAGCTCGCCTCATTCAGCAGTATCGGTCCGACGCGCGAAACGCCTTCAGATGCGGGAATCCTCAAGCCCGATATCACCGCCCCCGGCTGTGTGGTTGCTTCTGCCATTTCTAAGGATTACTCGCCCTCCCAAAGCGAAACGGCGGATGACGGGCGCCACCGCGTTGCACAAGGGACAAGCATGGCGGCGCCTCATGTCACCGGCGCGCTGGCTCTATATCTCCGCATGGACGGCGCTTTGACTCCCGCCAAAGCCAGAAACATCCTGCGGGTTTATGCTGTTGACGACATGTATGCAACAGGGGTTCCGAACAACTCATGGGGTTATGGGAAATTGAATATTCAACCGGGGCTGGCGGAATTCACTGCGGCAAGAAACTGGAACCTGTTCGAATAATTTCGCGTAAACGTTTCTATCCAATAAGTTTTAAAAGGGCTTTATCCATAACGCGCATTGCGAGTTTTTTTGCCTGCGCAAGCTTTTGTGTTTCGGGTTGTTTGGCGGCGGCAACACACTGCGCCAGAATATAAGTCGCCCACGCTTCATCGCGGGGGATGCCGGAGCGCTGCGCCGCTTCCACTGCTTTTTCCGCCCATTTTGCCGCTTCGGCTGGGTTATCCAAAGCCAGATGGCAGCGCGCATTGAGCGCCAGCGCTGTGGATAAAAACTCAAGTTCTTTGTGGGCATCAATCAGGGACATCAATTCTTTAGCCGCCGCGAGGGCATGTTCATTTTGTCCTTCCGCCAAAAGCAACTCTGTCTTCAAACAGAGCGCGTCAATGATGACGGCGTAATTTTCATCCGCACGCGCGATGGCATAGGCGTCCTCCATCGAGCTCTTTGCTTTTTTTATATCGCCCTGCGCCAGATAAATTCGCCCCTGATTGCTTGCAGCCATTGCCATGATGTCAGAAAAAAACGCTTCTTTCATCCGCAAGAAAAGGCGTTTAGAGACGCTCGCGGCTGATTTGATATCGCCGCACTTTAGCGCCAGATCCGTGATTGCCAAAAGGCAAAGTTCCGCGCCTTGCTCGAACTCTATTTTTTCCGCCAGAGCCAACCCTTCATTAAATCTGATTTTAGCCTGTTCGCATTCGCCGCAACGAAGATGATTGATACCGATATTGAGAAGAATTTGGACTTCTTCATTTTTCTTGCCCAGCTCCCTTGTCAGGGCGAGGGCGTGGAGAAATGATTCATGCGCTGTTTTTGAATCGCCGAAATACATGCAGATAATGGCATAATGATTGAGCGCTTGATAATGTTTTTGACGGTCGCCGGTTGATTTGGCAAAAGCCAAGACCTGTTCCGTTGCATTTTTAGCTTCATGAAAATTTCCCCGCCATCGTTCAATATGGCTGATGAAATTATAACAGGCGGCGATTTCAGCGGCATTTTTAATCTTGCGCGCTATGGCAAGCGCTTCGTTGATATAATTCAGGGCTTTATCCATATTGCCCGCGAGACGATGAACCTCCGCCAGCCGGCGCAAAACTTGTAATTTATCCGGAGTCTGTTGCAACTCTTCGGCATCCTCAAGAGCTTCCAAAAGCGCCGTGATTCCGCGCTGAGGTCTTCCCAAGCGGCGGCACAGTTCGCCGAGGCGCAGATTGCCGCGCAAACGCAGGACGCGCCGCTCCATCTCCGAGGTTTCCATCTTTTCTACGCTGGCAATTTGCCGCTCCCAATAATCGGCGGCGGCGCGCTGGGCATATAACATTTCGCATTTAATAGCGGCGCGCTCCAAATAATACGCAGCCTTGTCCCAAATGGTTCCCCGTTCATAATGATGGGCAATTATCTCCACAAATTCCTCTATGCGGTCTTCAAAAAGATTTTCAAGGGCGTTGGCAACTCGCGCGTGGAAGAAGCATTTGCGTTTATCAAGGAGAGTTCCATAGGTGACATCGCGGAGGATGATGTGTTTAAAGATGTACATCAGTTCAGGGATAGCGGTTTCTTCCAAAATATATTCACCATCAACGAGCGAAATTAGATAATTTTGCAGGTTTTTATTAACCTCCGCAATCTGGGCAAGCGTATGATAGCGAAACTCCTGACCGATAACCGAGGCGCATTGAAGCACTTGTTTCACCTTTCGCTCGAGGCGGTCAATCCGCGCCAGCACAACGCCCTCAACGGTGTCGGGTATGGATATCTTTTCAATTTTCGTTTTTAATTGATACGACTTTCCCTTTTTTTCAATCAGCCCTTTTTCTTGCAATTCAAGGATAACCTCTTCGATATAAAAGGGATTGCCTTCCGTTTTCTGAAGTATCAGATTTCTCAAATCCATCGGCACGGATTTTGTTCCCATAATTTCGGCAATGAGTTCTCGGCTGTCTTTTTCAGAAAGCTCCTCCAGTTTAATAAGTTGCGTCTTTTCCGGGTGTGGAAACTCGTGCTCGAGTCCGGGGCGAAGTGCAATCAGGAACATCGCCGGTTTATCCGCCAGTTCGATTATCAAATGATCCAGAAGGTCAAGCGATTCAGCATCCGCCCAGTGGAAATCTTCGAAAACAAAAATGGACGGACTGCATGATGCAAGATGGGAAAACAAATCCGTCATGGAATCGAATATTTTTTGTCGGCGGTCGCGCGGCGAAAGTTCGAGAAGGGGATTGTTTTCCAAATCCACAGAAAAAAGGATGGCAAGGGAATAAAAGACATCGGGCGTTTGTTTGGCTTTTTTACTTATGCGGTTTTTTTTATGGGTTGAGTCGGATGGTTTAGCTGTTTTTTCAAATATCCTGTCCAAACGTTCTCGAAGCAAAGATTCATTCAGCGGGGGTCCGCTCATTTCACGAGGCAGGTCAAGGAACGAACGCAGCATAGTGATAAAAGTAAAAAAGGGAATATTTGTTCCAAAGGAAAGACATCTTCCTGTATGCCAAAAAAAATCCCTGTTTTTGATGGTTTGATAGAATTCGTAAATGAGCCTTGATTTGCCAACGCCCGCATCGCCTTGGACGATGACGATGTTTCCTTTGCCTTTAGAGGTTTTATCTGCGGCGTTGTTCAAAAGCGCCATTTCCCGTTCGCGCCCCACAAGTGTAAAAAGTTCCATCCGTTCGCCCAGAATCACTTTGGCAAATTGTTTTTTAATCCCTTTTGCTTTGTGAATAGAGATGGCGTGTTTTTTCCCTTTTACAGAAACATCTTCCAAAGATTCCCATGAAAAAATATTTTTTGTCTGGCGGAAAATGCGATGGTCTGCAACAATCTCCCCGTCCGCCGCCTTCCCTTGAAGCCGTGAGGCAAGGTTGACAGCGTCTCCTATGGAGCGAACATCTAATCCGCCTCCATCCTTGCTCGCCTTAAAAACAACCTCTCCATAGGCAATCCCTGCATGAGTATCCAACTTAAAGCCGTGCTGTTGCCCAATATGGCGCACGGCATCGCGAATATCAAAAGCGGAACGAATAGCGCGTTCGGGGTCATCGCCGTGGGCAACAGGCGCTCCAAAAATCGCCATCACTGCATCGCCGATGAATTTTTCAACCACGCCGTCATAACGCGCAATAATCTCTCTTGAAGAGGCGTAGATTTCATCAAGGAGGTCGCTCATGCGTTCTGCGCCAAGATGTTCTGTGAGCGATGTAAAACCGCTCAAATCGGAAAAGAGGACGGCAATGGGACGCCGCTCCCCTTCCTCCATCGTGTCTGCACTGGAGACAATTCCTTCGATGAGGGTTTTAGGCACAAAGCGCGTCAACCGAGCAACGGAAGGTTCAATGGTTGGCGCGGCTGGGGCGCCTTCCGGTCCGGCAACCGCCGCTTGTGCCGCCCCGTCTGCCATGCGTTGAGCCGCTTCGATTCCCGCCTGTGTCACATCCTGAAAACAAAAACGGCATATAATCGCCTTCTTCTTAATCTCCTCGCCGCACCATGGGCAAACCTTTGTATCAGGATTGTTTTTTATCATTAGTACACCATCCATAATTCTCTTGAAATGAAGGGTTTGGCAACCGCTCCCCAAACGCCCTTTCCCAACGAATCCGTCAGACCAATAATTCCTGTGCCTTCGACATAACCGCCGCCGGCAGCGGGATAAACTCTTTGGGCGCCGCCTTCAATAAAATTGAAATTCACGCCCGTTGATTCAATAAAATCTTTGACCAGAGACATGTTTTCGAATTCACCGGCTTGATTATCAAAACGCCAGAGGTCGTTGAAAGAATTTGCCGAACCATTCATGAACTGCACTCGAATATTAACCGGTTCATTAAAGGGGATCGGTTGATTGGAACTGTTTTGGGTATTTACAAGAAAAATGGCGCTGCTTGGGGTTGGCATTGAATTGCCGCCGCTTCGCGACACACGATCAAGAAGCGTGGCTGTCTTGATGGTAACCTTGATGCTATCCGGCTCTTGCGTTGCCAATTGGACATAATTCGGGAATTCAATCCGATGGAGTGTGTATGCACCGCCGGATTTGGGCAAAAGGTTTGCGCTCGCCATTATTCTCGCCTTGCCGCCGGATTGCCGACGGATAAAAATCGTGTTCTCCTCTATCGTGGAACCGGGGAGGTTTCCAAAAATCCCCGTCTGGCTGGAAGCGGAATGGCGCAAGAACGGCGTGGGCGTTGTATTGGAAAAATCCGCCAAGCTCTCGATTTCAACAGATACTGTGTTGTTCTCAACGCTCACCCGTTGAACGCCGGGAAGCGGAACCCAGCGCTGCGAGCCGTCCGGCTCAATCACAAGACGGCATATCCTCATACCCGCTTCCGATAATCCCGCGTCCTCATCCACATCGCTTTCGAGGTATTCGAGGATAAGTGTTGCCGGAGGCGTGAATTTGATATTCTCGTTGCTGCATCTAATCCACACGGCGCCGGGCAATGGCGTATTAATATCAGGCGGAAGGATTTCAAACAATAGCGTCTCGCGTTTTTCATCGTTTTTGACATCCGCTCCCAGAGCCCTCGGAGGAATCAACAGGGAGTGTTTTTTATAACGGGATTCTCTATCATCGCCCAGCGACAACATCCCGCCCTCAGTTCCAATCTGTTTTTGGATTTTTCTAAAACTGTATTTTATATCCACGCCGGTATCATTAGCCCAACAGACACCTCCATCAATAGCGGGAATTTTTGCAAAGCTGTAGATGGCTTGCGGATGAAGCTCCGCGGCAATATCTATTCCGGACGGCGAGCCTTGTTCTGTTCTGGATGTTTGAAAGTCTCCCGGAATGGTCAGATGGGAGTCCGTTCCAAGGGTGAGAATCAATTCGCGGGAAGACCATGGATTCATATCTGCTTTGAATCCATTGGAACCAAGTGAATCGCCTTTGACCGGCAGATAGAATGATTCGGGAGTAATCAGCGATTTCGTGATGGTAACGCCCTGGTCAAAAACGAGCGTCAGGTTTTCGCCTTCGCTTCCTATGCCGTCTCCATTGTAATCTGCTAAAATTGCGCTTGCGATCCGCGGCGCGGGCGGCGGCGGCGGCTCAAAAGGGTCCCACCACGGCGAGCCCGCATAAACATAATCTAAAGCCGCGTGCCTTATTCGGTTGTTTAAAAACCAGATACATCCTGTATGATGAGTTTCCGTTTCCCATAATTCCCATAATAATATATCGTCGCCGCTCGGGTAATTCCCGACTTTGAATCTCATGTATTCATTTTCGCAAACGATGCTGACATATAATTGTTCGCCGGGATAAAAATGATGGCGCCCTTCGTATGTCGGCACTGACTGTCCGTTTTCAATTCGGCGAAGGGAAATGATGCTCGCCCCTTGCTGATTATCCACCGTAAAAACAAGACTGTATCCGCTTTCTTCGTCGGCTCTGAAGCGTATCTCTATCTCCGGAGTCGTTAACTCGGGGTCTGAGCTTTCAATATCGGCTAAGATTATCTTTGTGTGTAAGGAAAAATTCTCATATAATAGCTCGTTGCAATTTTTGATACCGCCCCATGACGGACCCTGAGGCGCTATGAGATGCAGGAGTCCTTGTGAAGGCGTGGTATTCACATCCGCGTTTCCGATTTGGATGCGCTCCCACATCGGCTGGGGAGGCGATGTATCAAGGACTGGGCGTTCGAAATCTTCGAACCAGTATGCGACAGGCGTGGGTGTCGGCGAAGGTGTGGGTGTGCATGTTGGCGTTGGGGTTGTCGTCGGCGTTGGCGTCGCTATCGGAGTAGGCGTTGGCGTCGCGGTGGGATTCGGCGGCGGAGTCTCTGTAGGAATGGGTGTTGACGTTGGCGTGGGAATTGGCGTGATTGTGGGTATTGGAGGATTCCAGTCGCAATTAAAAGCTCCGCCATAAGCCCCCATATCACACCGCGCAGTTTCCATTCCGGGAGGGAGGCATTCATCAAAGACTAATTCTGGGACACCGGCATCAATACAGGGCGACTGGGGTTGAAGATGAAAATCTTGGACGGATGGATTTACAAACAAGGGGTCGTCGAAGATATTTCCTTCGCCTTGCTCCCACCCGTCGTTGCTTTCTATGGAATTGATTACACCGCCATCCCAGTCTTCAATGCATGAATAAATGGGAATAGTCGAATCATAAATTTGATACACCGATGGAATGTTGCCGCATATAATGCTATTCAATATGAATGCTGTTGAATATGCGATGCCGCTGCCGGGGCTTTGCGCAAAATTTCCCCATAGAACATTATTCTGAATTTTGCCATTGCATTCGGCAATTCCGCCGCCTGGACCGCTGGTCTTGTTTTTGTAAATGATGTTATTCAATATTTCGCCATGAGAAAAGTATATTCCGCCTCCGGTTTCCGCCCAATTATTACAGATTCTATTGTTGCGGATTATTCCATTGCATCCATAGATTCCGCCTCCGCCCAGTATGGCGGTATTTGTTGAGATTATATTATTATGGATAGTTGCATGGGTTGCATTTCCGGATATTCCGCCGCCGGATTCCACGCTATATCCGCCTGTGATTGTAAAACCAGCCAGAACGCAGGTGGTCAATTCAGCGCCGTCAAAAGTGACAACAGAACCCGAGCCTGTGCCTCGAATAATGGTCCTCTTGACGATTTCCGGATCGCGCGGTTCACGGCTTGTCAGAATGATATTCTTGCCATAAAAATTGATGTCCTCGTTATATACGCCCGGTTCAATAACAATATGCTCGCCTTCCTCCGCTTCGTTGATTCGACCTTGTATTGTTATGTGGCTTCGGGCGGCGGCGCTCCATCCCAGCAGGGCGAACGCGATAATAATCAAGATGCTCATTATTGTTCTGCTCTGATTAAAGACTGGTTTATTCATGGATTCATACCCTCCGTTGGTTCTATTATTTAAAATAGGGCTTTAGCCCATCCGACTTAACCTGAGTCCTTATGACATTTCCGAAGCTGACTGTCCCATTTGTGGGGTCATAAGGGACATCAAAACTGAACCCCCATGGAACATATTTGGGATTTTGCAAGATTCCGCCTCCATAAAAATCGTCCGATTCAACCCAGTATTGTCCATCCGGACCGACAGACCACTGCACCCATCTCCCATATTTTTCAAAGGCGTTCCGATTGGCGCCTGAAAATGAGCCGTCATCATTCACCGCCAGCGGGAAAATATTTATCCCCGCATCATAAAATTTAATATATTCATCAACGCTGATGATTCCAAAGTAGTCATAATAATAACGCTCATGACGAAGCGCGGGATTCGTTGTCTGTGTCACATCTTTCCCATCTTTGAAGGGGTCTTTGGGACGCGAGGTGATATAAGCCTCCGGAGTTGTCAGCTGCCACGGCGTTACATTGAACCCTTTTGCAGTATCGGGATTGGGTGGATATTTATTATAGGAAACCAGATAGGATTCAAGGGCGGTGGCAATGGAGCGCAAATCTGCTTTTGCGCGGCTAACCTTCGAGCGAATCTGCGCTTCCAAAAAGTTGGGAACCGCAATTGCGGCAAGAACGGCGATGATGGCAACAACGATTAAAAGTTCGATTAGAGTGAAACCATGCCCTCTCAAGCGCATAAAAACCTCCCTCTTTTGCAAAAGAGTTTAGGAATTGTATACATTCGATTAAAAACGTGAACAACAATAAATTGTTAACTTCAGCAAGTCAACATAAAATAAAAGGGGGATTCAGCGCAATATAATGCCGTTGGCGGGCGATTGAGAAGTTTTTATTTCGAGAAATATCGGATAATCTTGCACACGAAAATCGGTTAGATTGGTTTGCGCGCCTGATGAATTGATTTGAAAATTGAGTTCATCGCCGGTCAGACCGTCATAGGCGCGCACTGATGCGTTTTGGGGCAGCGTCATTCCAAGCGTCACAAGTTTCCCTGTATAGGAATCATAAACAGGCCAATTTTCGAGCCATATTGCCGCTACATACCAAAGGTCTTTTTTCTTTTCAAAGACAGCCACTCGCCACCCGTTGACCTGCGGGTCCATGCTTATAGTAAACGGGTCGGATACTGGCTTAATGGGCGGACTCATACGTTCGTTGAGTGTTTTCATCGCCGCCATGGATGGGCGGGGGTTGTATTGATAATCGAGCAATCCCCATTGGGGGTCGGCAGGACATCTCTGGTCTTCCACAAAAGGATGAGTTGAAAACCAGATGGAAAGCCCTATATCCTGAGAAAGATTGTTAACCATCATGCGGGACAGAGCCTTTGCCTGACTTTTGACGCTCATTTGATGGCTGCATGTATTGTATCCCCATTCGCCCGACCAAAGGGGCACGCTTCGCGATGTGTATTTTGCCATGATGGAGCGAAGGACGGCGTATTCTGTGTTTACGGATTCGGGCTTTGTAAATCGGTAAGGGTGGATAGTGACGACATCTACCGCGTCAAGCAATCCGTTCTGAAAACAAATCTCCAGATATGTCTTATCAATTCCAGATGTCACGCCGCCTGCAATGACTGCATCAGGATTGGCTTCACGTATTCGCGCCGCGGCAACTTTGACCAGAAGGGTATAGTCAATGGCGCTGGGGGCTCTTCCCCAGAATTGCAGAAGGTTGGGCTCGTTCCAAATTTCCCAGTAATAAACTGATGTTTTGTATCTTGCGGCGGCAGCATAGCAGAAATTGCCAAACGCCGTCCTTCCCTCATCCGAAAAGGGGCCCTGATTATTATCATAAAGCTCATTACCATAACAAAGAATCGGAAACGGCTCGATGCCGCGCTCATGTAAAAGGTTAATGGCGCGGTCGGTGTTCCATCCTTCATAACCGGGATGGTTTGGATGCGTGAAATTGTAAACACCTTTTTCCCGTTCGCAAAGCCCCCACCAGCATAAATCAAACCGCGCCCATTGAATTTTCCCCTCTTTCATTCTGTCCAAAATTGTCACAATATCTGGATTCACGGGCCAAACGGTTTGCGCGCCAAATGCAGAGACGTCCACGCCCGGTTTGGGGGGTGCGGCAATTGCGCCAAAGAGTCCTAAACAAAAAACAGGAATAAAAATTTTCCAACGCATCACATATCACCTTCAAAGCGATTGGAGCAAATCATATATACATTTCCAAAATCAACCGTATTTTTAATAAGGGGAATGAATTGATTGGCGTTTTATTTTTTTGTGAACAGCACGTATATAATGGGAATAACAAACAGGGTTAAAACGGAGGATATGGCAATGCCCCCAACAGATGCCACGCCAATGCCAACGGTCAATTCGCTTGCCAGTCCTGTTGCTATTGCCAATGGCAACATTCCTAAAATAGCCGCCATTGTGACCATAATAACAGCGCGGAATTCTCCTTGCAGCGCCTCAAGCATAGCTGGATGCGGCGCCATACCCTTTTCCCTATTTGCTTGCGCATGGGTCAAAATTAAAACAGCGTTATTGACCACGATTCCCACCAGCATGACAAACCCCAAAAGGACAAATGAATTGATGCTATGATGCGTGAGATAAAGCGCCCCAAGCACGCCGATAAGGGCAAGAGGCACCGTCATCATAATCAGGAATGGGCGTTTGAAAGATTCCAGCACGGCGCAGAGTGTCAGATAGGTCAGCATGATTGCCAGAATTCCCGCTTCCAAAAACGCAGCCACCGTTTCGTTCATCCTTTCATATTGTCCGCGAAACGTATAGGCGTATCCCGGCGGCATGATTGCTTCTGATTCAACGCGTTCATTCAACTTCTGGACCATAGTGCCCAGCGGCATGTCCGGCGTAAGGGTAGCCAGCATTTTTACAACGCGCTGTTTGTCTGTGCGTGTTATCTGAATCGGCATATACCTTTCCTGAATATCCGAGATGCCGGACATGATAAGCGATTTATCGGCGCCGCCGGGCAAATGGAATTCTGATACCTGTGATTTACCTTGCGTCTCCGCCAGTTTGACGCGAATGTCATAAGTCCTTGCCCCGCTTTTGTAAACCGCTGCCTTAATCCCTTCCAGATTGGCTCTCATCATCATTCCAATGCTGCGCGGCGTTGCCCCCATATCGGCAAGAATGGCTCGGCGCGGCATCACCCGCAACTCAGGTTTTCCTGCGCGCACAGTTGTATCCGTGCTTTCAATCCCCGCCATGTCTTGAGCCATGTCCTTGATTCTGGCAACAATTCGCCCGAGTTCGTTGAGATTTTCCCCGCTGATTTCCATCTCAATAGGGACTTCCTGCCCGCCCACAATTGTGGCAACGCTGACGGTGACGATACAATCCGGGTAATTTGCCAATCGGTTTCTAATCTCGCTCATGAGGTCTTGCACTCCAAGTTGGCGTTTTGTTTTATCAACAAACTTCATAAGGATCTGAGCCAGATAAACGCCTTCGGATGCCTGCCCCAGAATTGCATCTGCCTTACCCACGCTGGTGAATATGTGAACAAGCCCGGGCAAATCTTTTATCTTATTTTCAACATCTTTGACTCGACGCACTGTTGCCTCGAGGTTCTGGCTTGTGGGGTATTCCAATTTGACAAAAACGCCGCCGCTATCAGAGACGGGCATAAAGCTGAATCCAATTTTGGGAGCCAGCAAAAATGAATAAACAAAAACCCCCGCGCTAATTGATAATATCAGCGTGCATACCCATCGGCGTTCTGCTATCCACTTAAAAGCAACCATATACCGCCCAATGGTTTTCTCAAGGGCGCCATTCACCATTTTTTCAATTTTGTTCAATATGGATGTTTTGCCGCTCGATTCTTTTAATAAAAGGGCGCAAAGCACCGGAGTCAGGGTGAATGATATAAAAAGCGAAACCACATTAACCGTCAGCATTGTCCATGCAAAAGGACGGAAAAACTGTCCCACAATGCTGCCCATCATTCCAATGGGGAATAAAACGACAATATTCGTTCCCGCGCTGGCAATAACGGCAATGGCAACTTCATCCGTTCCCTCGATGGCTGATTTCCACGCATCCTTTGTTTTTTGAAAATGCCCCATTATGCCTTCAAGAACAACTATTGAGTTTGTCACAAGAACGCCAACAGAAAGTCCCATCGCCAAAAGGGTCGAGACGTTAAGCGTGAATCCCGCCATCTGCATAAAAAAGAAGCTGATGACAATGGTAAGCGGCATTGTGATGCCGACAATGAATGTTGTGCGGATGTTGAAAAGGAAGAAGAACAATATGAATGCTGTCAAGATTATGCCAGCGATGATACTATTTTTTGTGCTGTCCACCGATGCCTGAATAAAAGAGCCTTCATCCGAAACCCAGATGAGTTCCATTCCTCCGGGTAGGTTGGCGCGCACTGAATCGAGCGCCGCTTTGACATTGCGAACCACTTCGACAGCATTGGCATCAGCCTTTTTCACCACGCGCATGCCAATGCAGGGGCGTCCATCAATAAAAGATTCCTGTCGGCGTTCATCGGCGCTCATCATCACATTGCCAAGGTCGTGAATATATCGGCGGGCGCCGTCTTTTCCCGCCACCTGCAAGGCTCCGATGTCTTTTACTGATTCATATTCCGCATCATAGCGCACTGAATATTCTTCATTCTCCTCCCGCACGCGTCCGGATGGAATGGCGGCAACCCCGCCTTGCAGGGCTTGAACGACATTAAGGGTTGTCAGCCCCGCTTCCGAAAGCGCGGCGCGGTCGAGGATGACATGCACCTCGCGCTCGGAGCCGCCGATAAGTTCCACATTCGCCACGCCCGCAAGCACAGATAATTTATCGCGTAGGTTATTATCCGCATAATCGTAAAGTTCCTCGATGGAGACATCGCCCGTCAGGGCAAGCGTGACAATCGGAAGGGCATTGATGTCAAATTTCATAATAACCGGTTTTTCAACATCGGAGGGGAAATCGCTGATTATGTTATCAATCTTTTCCCGCACATCGTTGGCGGCAACATTGACATCAATTCCTATATCAAACTCGATTATGGTTTGCGCCACATTCTCCATGCAAAGGGATGCAACATGCTTTATTCCGTCTATAGAAGAAACCGCATCTTCGATTCTTTTGGCAACATCCACTTCGATATCAACAGGCGAAGCTCCCGGATAAACAGTGACAATGGTGATGTAAGGAATGTCCATCTTAGGCATGAGTTCCAATCCCATTTTCCGGAATGAATTCACGCCCAAAAAGGTTAAGGCAATAATCAGACAGGTCATGGCAACGGGACGTTTAATGGAGGCATGGGATAATACCATTATTCTTCACCTTTCTGAGGCAGAATCGCCTTCCCTTCGTTCAACAGAAAACCACCCTGAACGACAATCCGCGCATCGGCGGGAAGATCTCCGCCGGCAATCTCCACCCAGCCGTCGGTTTCAAGACCTGTTTCCACTTTAATCATTTTGGCGATATTTCCTTCAGCAATAAACACGTTGCTGGTTGAGTTTCTTTGCTGAATCGCCCTTATGGGAACGCCCATTGCTTCTTTCTCATTAAGGAAGACGCGCATCTCAACCAGAGCGCCGGGGACAATTCTGCGATTATCGCCTTTGACAGAGCATTTAATTTCAAACGTCCGCAGCGTTGGATCAATCGTTGGACTCTTGTAAATGACGGGATAGACATCCCACCATTGACCATCAGCCCCAATCTGAACTTTTATAGCGTTCAAATTGATGCGTTCATAATATTTGCCGGGCAAAAATCCGGAAGCCTCCAGTTCCATCGTATCGTCAATACGAATAACCGGCACGCCGGGCGCGCCCATTTCTCCGGGTTCAGCCATGCGCCGGCTGACTTTGCCGTTGATGGGGGCAAGCACAAGAGAATCTTTTAGATTCTTTTCTGCGATTGCTAAATCAGACTCCGCTTTTTTCTTTTTTTCCAATTCCAGATTTACTTCCGTCTGGCGGTGCTTGAACGCCGCTTTTTGTTTTTCAAAATTTGCCTGAATAGATTCAAAGGCATCTTCACTGACTGTTTTTTGCTCGATGAGTTTTTGATATCTTTTATAATCCGATTCGGCTTTTTTCAGGTCTGTTTCGGTCACACGCATGTTGGCTTCCTTCTCCAAAACAGAGCTTAGCGCCACAGTGAGATTCTGCCGAGCTATTTCAACAATCTTTTCAAGGACTATATTATCTGTCTGAAAAAGAGGCGTCTTGCCTGCAACCACATCATCCCCCTCTCGAACGTATATCTTTTCCAGAACGCCGCCCACGCGCGGCGAAACCAGCGCATAGTTTTTTGCCTTGAGGCTGCCCTGAATCTGAACGGTTTCGCTGAATTTTCGCGTCTCAATATTTGCCAGCACAACAGAAACCGCATGGGATTTGGGCGCTTCGCTTTCTGAATTTGCCGGCTTGTCGTCAGCCGCGAGATAATAGCGATATGCGCTGCCGAACCCTGCAACCGCAATCGCCAGAATAACTGCCATTCGTGTTTTCAAGTTTTTCTTCATATTTGTTCCTTCTTAAATTATTCATTCGCTATCTTCAATAGTTCGTCAATAATTGCCTTTTGCTCTCTTGCATTGAACGGCGTGATGCCAAGCAATTTGGTAAGCCAGAGTCCGTCCACGGCAAGAGCGATTACTGCTGCGGTCTCCCAGCGCATGTCTGGCGCAACAAGTTTTTCAAACGCCTTTTTATGGGAACGCTTTGCTGTTGATATCAGATTCGGATTATGTGCCGCCGCGGCAACAAACGCCGCGCATACCTTGTTCATTCTTTTATCGCGGCTTAAATATGTGGTGACATGAGCCTTAATGTTTCGTCTCGGATCTCCCCGCATTTTTTCCGATGCCGCAGAGCGCGCCGTTTCAAACCGTTCGACCAGACGGAGCAGCATTGCATCAATCAGAGATTCCTTGTTGGGGAAGTGGTATAACAGTCCCCCTTTGCTGACGCCGGCTTTTGAGCATACCGCATCAAGCGTCATGTGGACGGCGCCCGATTCGACAACCACATCTTCGGCGGCGTCAAGAATTGTCTCTTTGCAATTTTTTTTCTTTTTCATTTTTCTTGCCTCATTTACTATACCGACTGGACGGTTTAGTATTAATATGGCAAAACCTTGTCAAGAGGTTTTTTATCGGAAAATGCATAGTCAATCAGTGAAGCGATATGTTGTTTTTTTGAAAGGTTATAGGCAAAAACAGTCTTAGGTTTATTGACCGCAGATGATAAAACGGCGCGTCCATGACCATCTGGTTCGACGTGCTTTGCTGCCTTTTTGACGGGGGCGTTTTCCTAAAAAAATAATCGGACAAATCGCGAGAATGCTCCGGCAGATTTATAGAAAAAGGGGAATGCCATAAATAGCGGCAGGGGTCGCTCAACCTCGCCAGATATCTTTGCGATCCAATGTCTGGCGTTTTTTTACATCCTCAATAGCCTTGCGCATTTCGCGGGTTTGCAGCTCATCTGTGTCAAGCAGGGCGCTGGCGATTTTCATGATGCCGTTTTGGAAACTTTTTAATAATTGTATTTGCACCAGCACCTGTTTCAAGTTATAGGTTTTTGGGGTTTGAGACTGTGGCTTTTGCTCAAAAAGCAATTCAACATTGCGCAATAATCGCTCGGGCACAAAAGGTTTGGTCAGATAAAGGCTGGCGCCCAGTTTATAACCGTATTTAATCTCTCTCGATGTATCTTTTGCAGACAAGATAATCACCGGCAAATCTTTGTAAGCCGGATTCTTTTGCAGGAGATCCAGAATCTGGAAACCTGTGATTTTGGGCATCATGATGTCCAGAATGAGAAGGTCGGGCTCAAATAAATTTATCAGTTCATAAATCTCCATCGGCTCTTTGAGAGTGACAACATCAAAGTTCTCGCTGAGCGTCATCGAAATAAGATCGAGAGTCTCCTCATTATCATCAACTGCCAGAATTCTACGTTGGGGCGATTCAGCCATAAAAGTCTCCTTAACTGATACTGCCGCTGCGGCGCGCGGAATAGGGCATCATTTTATTATTTTTTTGTCTCATCCGTTGGCTAACCGGCGCAAGAAAAATCTCATGTAAAATCACCGCTTGCTGCCAGAGGGGGAATTTTTCGATAACGTGTATAAAGCCTTTATTTGAAGCGGGCAATTTAGGAGGTGTCTGCTCGGCTTGTGCATCCTTTTGGGTTTCAACCGATTCGGGTTCTGCGGTTTTTGAAACAGTTTTTTTGGGGGGTGCGGCAAAAGGGGGAAAAGGTTTGGAAGATTGTGTCTGGACATGCTTGCCGGGCGGGGTTGCTTTACGGGGAGTATGCGCCGTTGTTTTGGGTGCTGTATGTGGTTTTGTTTTTGTGCTAATGCGTTCGAGTATCTCTTCGAGAGTGATTGGCTTGTTGGAAATCGGTTGTCCGGCATCTTTGCTGGATTCAGGTTTGGATGTTGCGCCTTTTCTTTTAAGCTCTGTTGGATGCTCCTGTTTATTTTTTGCTCTTGCCTTTTTTTTAAAAATGGCGTCAAAAAGCCAACTGGCAATAACCATGATTGCGATAATCCAAAAGTCTTTCATAGATTAAGTCCTGTCAAAAAAGAAGATATTCTAATCTTCGGTCTTTTTGGTTTGGTCTGAAATAGATTGGCGCATATCGGTATCTGACCTCAGATTTTGGAGATTGTAATAATCCATAAATCCCATATGACCTTTGCGGAGGGCTTCTGCCATGGCTTTTGGAACTTCGGCTTCGGCTTCAACCACATGAGCGCGCATTTCCTCCACAGTTGCCTTCATTTCCTGTTCACGCGCCATCGCCATGGCTTTTCGCTCTTCGGCTTTCGCCTGAGCAATCTGCTTATCGGCGTTTGCCTGAGCAATTTGCAGCTTTGCGCCGATATTCTCGCCGACATCAACGTCGGCTATGTCAATGGAAAGGATTTCAAATCCGGTTCCCGAATCGAGCCCTTTATGAAGAACGGTTTTGGAAATCATATCAGGATTTTCAAGAATAGATTTGTGGCTTTCAGCGGAACCAATCGTTGTGACTATACCTTCACCCACGCGCGCAATGACGGTTTCTTCTGTTGCGCCTCCTATCAATCGGTCAAGGTTGGCTCGAACGGTAACACGAGCGCGGGCAAGCAACTGAATACCGTCTTTGGCAACAGCGGCAACCATCTTATTTCCGGATATGGATTCGTCGGGGCAATCAATAACCTTTGGCTTGACGCTCATCTGAACAGCCTCCAGCACATTGCGTCCTGCAAGGTCTATAGCCGTAGCTCGTTCCCAGCTCAAAGGAATCCGAGCCTTGTCAGCGGAAATAAGGGCATTCACAACATCATGCACATGTCCGCCAGCCAGATAATGGCTTTCAAGCATATTGCTGGAAAGGTGCAGCCCGGCTTTATGAGCGGTAATCATCGGCAATACAATATGGAATGGGTCCACGCGGCGCAAACGCATTCCGATTAAATCAATGATGCGGATAGGAACGCTTGCCGCTTTTGCAGAAATCCATAAACGCCAAGGGACAAAATATGAAATGATGCCAAAGAAAATAAAAAATACAATAATCAGCCCTAAAATCAGTAAAATAATTCCGCCTTCCATGTCGTTCTCCATTTCTTGTTTTTTTTCAATTCTCTGAATTGAGTATATCGCTTTAGCGAAAAGGGGTGTCAATATAAAAATATTTCACTTTTTAGTTGCAAAGGCTATAGCGGGGTCGGTATGTATTTTTCGCTTTTGCAGAAGAAAAACGAATAAGGTTATAATTCCCTTTTTTAATTATTGTTTGCACAGCATTGTAATTGTTTGAGTTACGCAACATACTGGATGCATAAAAAAAGGGGGAATGGGGAATTTTACGCTTGACACGATTTCTCGCGTTTTATTAGGTCTCATGTCTGATTTTGCGTTTTTAGGAGCAGGGCAATTATTTCATGTTTTTTTGCCCGCGTAGCTCAGTCGGTAGAGCACTTGCATGGTAAGCAAGTGGTCACCAGTTCGATTCTGGTCGCGGGCTCCAAACGGAATAAATGAATTTAAATATAATCTTTTCGGATGCACCCGTAACAAGTAAGGAGGGGACTTAATGGCAAAGGAAAAATTTTCGCGAACGAAGCCACATGTGAATGTTGGGACAATCGGTCACATAGACCACGGCAAGACGTGCCTGACGTCAGCGATCACAAAGGTGAGCGCGGAGAAAGGCTTAGGTGAATATGTATCCTACGATCAGGTAGCGAAAGCGAGCATCTCACAGGGACGCCGTGACGAGACAAAGATATTGACGATAGCGACATCCCACGTTGAATATGAGACGCCGTCGCGTCATTATGCGCATGTAGATTGCCCGGGTCATGCCGATTACATAAAGAACATGATAACGGGCGCGGCTCAGATGGATGGCGCGATATTGGTCGTAAGCGCGGTTGACGGCCCCATGCCCCAGACGCGCGAGCACGTTTTATTGGCGCGCCAAGTCAACGTCCCCTATCTGGTCGTATTCTTAAATAAAGTTGATCTTGTGGACGACGCCGAGCTTTTGGACTTGGTAGAGATTGAGGTTCGCGATCTGTTGAAGAAATATGAATTCCCCGGCGATGACGTTCCAATCATCCGCGGAAGCGCGTTAAAGGCGATGCAGGGCGAAAAATCGGAAATCGCCTCCGGCTCCATTGAGCGTCTTCTTGAGGCGCTGGACAAATATATTCCGATTCCCGAGCGCGCCGTTGACCAGCCGTTTTTGATGCCGGTCGAAGACGTATTCTCCATCTCCGGTCGCGGAACGGTTGCCACCGGACGCGTGGAGCGCGGGAAACTGAACCGCATGAGCGAGGTTGAGATTGTCGGAATGCGCGACACGAAAAAGACGGTCTGCACGGATATTGAAATGTTCCGCAAACTCCTTGATGAGGCTTTTGCTGGCGACAATGTCGGCTTGCTGCTGCGCGGAATAGATAAAGAGCAAGTTGAGCGCGGACAGGTTATCGCGGCGCCGGGCTCCATCAAACCGCATCGAAAATTCAAATCACAGATATACGTTTTATCAAAGGAAGAAGGCGGGCGCCACACGCCATTTTTCAAAGGGTATCGTCCGCAGTTTTACTTCCGCACGACGGATGTTACGGGTCAGATGATTTTGCCGGAAGGCGTTGAGATGGTAATGCCGGGTGACAACGTTGCGCTTCAGGGCGAGTTGATTGTGCCCATCGCCATGGAAAAAGGACTGCGCTTTGCCATCCGCGAAGGCGGACGCACCGTCGGCGCCGGCGTTGTCACAGAAATTATTGAATAGAGATACCGATTTAATAACAAGGGAATATAACAATGCGCGAGATGATAATTTTATCGTGTTCTGAATGCAAACGGCGTAATTACACAACCACACGCAACAAGAAGAATCAGACGACAAAACTGGAATTGAAGAAATATTGTCCATTTGATAAGAAGCACACGCTGCACAAGGAAACGAAGTAATTATGCAGGCCAGTAGCTCAATTGGCTAGAGCACCGGTCTCCAAAACCGGGGGCTGGGGGTTCGATTCCCTCCTGGCCTGCCAGATAAAATCTTGGGCGAGAACGAATTTAGATAAGGACCGGGGCGCAAGATGAACAAACTCCAACAATGGTATGAAAAAGCCAAAACCTTCCTTAAGGAAGTCAAGATCGAGGTTAAAAAGGTCACCTGGCCCAACCGGGATGAATTGACAACTTACACCGTCGTTGTCATCATTGTTGTGTTGGTTTTATCCATTTATATTGGCGCGGCTGATCTTTTGTTCGGCAAATTCCTTGAAATATTTCTCCGTATCTGATATGCGGCATTCAACCCAACCTAACCCAGGTTAACAATGGAAAATATTGAAACAAAATGGTATGTGATCCACACCTACTCGGGGCATGAGGCGAAGGTAAAGCAAAACGTCGAATACCGTGTCGCTATCGAGGGATACAAAAACCTCGTCAAGCAGGTCATCATCCCCGTTGAGAACATTGTGGAAATCAAAGACGGCAAAAAGCGCGCCATGACTCGCAATTTGATGCCGGGATACGTCCTGATTGAAATGGTGCCCAATGATGATCTGTTCAATATGGTTAAAAAGATTTCAGGAGTATCGGGTTTTGTCGGCGATGGGATCAAACCCATTCCTCTGACTGAGGAGGAAATTCGCAACGTTCGGGATATGGTTGAGGTTAAGCACGATAAACCCAAGCCGAAAATCAAATATCGCCAAGGGGATCAGGTGCGCGTAATTGAGGGGCCTTTTTCCAATTTTGTGGGAACGGTTAACGAGATTGACGAGGAGAAGGCGAAAATTAAAATGATGGTTTCCATATTTGGCCGCCCGACTCCTGTCGAATTGGATGTTATGCAGGTTGAATCAGTTTAAGAATTTAAAATTGAAAGAAATCTTATAGAAGGTGAAAAAAGATGGCGAAGAAAAAAATATTGGCGGTTGTGAAGTTGCAGTGCCCCGCGGGACAAGCGAATCCCGCTCCTCCAGTTGGACCCGCCTTGGGACAGCACGGTGTGAATATCATGGAGTTTTGCAAACAGTTCAACGCAAGAACCAAAGAGCAACAAGGGCTTATCATCCCCGCCCTGATTACAATTTATCAGGATCATAGTTTCACTTTCGAGCTGAAGAGCCCGCCTGCTTCGGTTCTTTTGAAACGCTCGGCAGGTTTGGCAAAAGGGTCGGCTGTTCCCAACAAGGACAAAGTTGGAAAGGTGACAAAATCTCAGGTTATTGAAATTGCGAAGCTCAAGCAAAAAGACTTGAATTCGGCAACCATCGAAGCCGCGGCTCGGATGGTCGAAGGTTCCGCCCGAAGCATGGGCATTGATGTTATACCATAATTTGAATTTATTACTCTGGCTTTTTACAAAAGTATAAGGAGAAATCCATGAAACGCGGGAAGAAATATCAGGCGGTCGCTGGGAAAGTGGATCGCACAAAAACGTACAGCATACCGGAAGCCGTGAATCTTCTTCGGGAGGTTAAGTGGGCGAATTTTGATGAAAGCGTAAATCTTGATTTAAAGCTGACTGTTGACCCACGCCGTGCGGATCAACAGATTCGCGGGACGGTCGTGCTCCCGCATGGAACGGGCAAAAAGATTCGTGTGTGCGTTTTTGTCAAGGGCGAAAAAGCCCGCGAAGCAACAGAGGCAGGCGCTGATTATGTCGGCGGCGATGAACTGGTTGAAAAGGTTCAGGGCGGCTGGACAGATTTTGAGGCGGCGATTTCCACGCCGGATATGATGAAGTCGGTTGGCAAGTTGGGGAAGGTTCTTGGACCTCGCGGTCTTATGCCCAATCCTAAAACCGGAACTGTTACTTTTGATCTGGCGCAAGCCATCAACCAAATCAAAGGCGGGCGTGTTGAATATCGTCTTGACCGCCTCGCAAACATGCATGTTCTTGTTGGAAAAACATCCTTTAACAACGAACAGCTGGTTGATAATGTCACAACTCTTGTTGACGCTGTTATCAAAGCAAAACCTTCATCGGCGCGCGGGCAATTTATTAAATCTATTACCTTAAGTTCTACGATGAGCCCGGGCATTCGCATTGATATCACCCCCGCGAAAGCGGAATGATATTAGTTTGTCGGTTGGTTTTAATATATTTTGGAATACCTGTCCAAAGACAGTAGGTCCTCATAAAGGGGATAAGGCAGAGAGCCGCCTACCGAGGCAGGGTTGCGAAGTGGAGAATCAAATTAAAAATTGCTCTCCTATCGTTCCCTCAGAGGAAGGCGTAAATTTCTGCATGACCCCCGGACCGCTTAAACATCAAGGTTGGATCGCTCTGCTGCGGGGATTCAGCCGGAAAAGAAAGGGGTGAAATAATGGTCAAGCAGATTAAAAAAGACGCAGTGGAGAGCCTTACCACCAAGTTCAAAAAGGCAAAATCGGTGGTCATGACCGATTATCGGGGCATGACAGTTGCCGAGATGACCAATCTCCGTAAGGCTTTGCGAGCGGAGCGCGTTGAATATCGTATCGCGAAAAACCGCCTTGCCCGCATTGCCATCAAAGAGGCAGGAAGCGAGGCTGCCGATGAATTCCTTATCGGGACAACAGCTATCGCCTTTGGTTACGATGACCCTGTCGTTCCTGCCCGAATCCTCAACGAATTTGCCAAAACAAACGAAAAACTCAAATTCAAAGGCGGTTTGCTCGAAGGCAAAAAAATCAACATTGCCACAATTGAAAAGTTGGCAAAACTGCCGTCCAAGGAACAACTCCTAAGCAGATTGTTGGGCTCCCTGCAGGGACCGTCCAGCAAACTTGCTATGGCTATCAATCAGGCGGCGTCAAAAATTGTTTACGCCCTGAAAGCTATTGAAGAGCAAAAAAAGGCTCAGGGTTAATTCTTTCATTTAAAAAACACAAAAAAGGAGTAATTAAAATGTCAGATAATGTTCTTTCCAATCAAGAAATTGTCGAGTCTTTGAAGAAAAAGACCTTGCTTGAGATTAGCGAGCTGGTCGAGTTGATTGAAACCACTTTTGGTGTTTCCGCAGCGCCTGTGGCTGTTGCCGCCGCCGGACCTGCCGCAGCTCCAGCTGAAGCAGTTGAGGAAAAAACAGAGTTTACGGTTATCCTGAAATCCTTCGGCGCTAACAAAATCAACGTCATTAAAGAGATCCGCGCCATAACCAACCTTGGTCTAAAAGAGGCAAAGGAATTGGTCGAAGCCGCGCCTAAAGAGGTCGCAAAGGATGTTAGCAAGGCTGAAGCCGAAGATATCAAAAAGAAGTTGGAAGCAGCTGGCGCAACGGTGGAATTGACTTAATCAGTCATGGTGTTCACGGCGCCTCAGGGTTTATCTCGGAGGCGCTTTGGGATTCGTTTAAAAGGCTCCAGGTTTTGGGACAATCCTTTAACGTGGGCTTTTGATTTAATCAGGAGGTGTTCCTGAGTGGAAAAATATGAAATAGATCCGATTACAGGCCGGATTGCCTACCGGCTTGTTCCTGAAATCATGGAAATACCCTACCTTCTGGAAACTCAGAAGAAATCTTATTCGGATTTTCTTCAATTCCAAATCCCTCCTTCTTCAAGGGAAGTTTATGGGCTCCAGGAGGCTTTTTTAAGTGTATTTCCTATACGCGCCACGAATAATCCATCCACGCTTGAGTTTGTTGAATATTCTTTCGGCAAGCCCAAATACACGGAATCTGAGTGCATTGATCGCGGGATGACTTACGCCGCGCCTCTTAAGGTCAAGCTTCAACTTATTGTTCGCGAGGAAAATCCTGAAACACGCCAGGTTGACATCAAGGATATCAAAGAGCAGGATACATACATGGGTGAAATACCTCTGATGACTGCCCATGGAACGTTCATCATCAATGGAGCTGAGCGTGTTATTGTCAGCCAACTGCATCGCTCCCCTGGCGTTTCTTTCTCCTCCGCCATCCACCCCAACGGTAAAACCACATATAGCGCGCGCATCATTCCTTATCGCGGCGCATGGGTGGAATTCGAAATTGATATTTACAACGTTATGTATGTCATGATTGACCGCAAACGGCGCATTCCGGCAACGACATTTCTGCGAACATTCGGCTATGAATCTGAAGAAGATATTGCCCGAGAGTTCTTCCCCACTGAAAAACTCACCCTTGACGATTTCAAAAAAGGCAAAACAAAAATAGGCAATATGATCTCCAATCTTCATGATTATCTTGGGACCGAATTTATCGAACCCGTGCTTGATCCCAAAACAAAAAAAGTGCTGATTGAGGCAAACACTAAAGTTACAAAAAAAGCGATCGAAATTCTTAAAAGTTCCGGTGTGCGTTCTGTAAGTTTGACTGTTGCTGATGGTTATCAGGAAATTTTGGGAGCAATCCTTGCAGCTGATGTTATTGATACGCATACCGGCGAAATCCTTGGCGAGTGCTGGGACCGCGTTACAACAACCCTTTTGAAAAATTGCGCGAGCGCCGGCATCAAGAAAATCGAAGTTCTAAAGATTTCTCATGATGACACGAACGTCATTCTTAACACGTTGGAAAAAGATAAGGTTCATAGTTACGAAGAGAGTCTGATTGAGTTCTTCAAAAAACTGCGCCCCGGCAACCCCGTGTCAGTTCTTGCCGGACGGCGCCTCATGGAGGAAATGTTTTTTAATGAACGCCGCTACGACCTGGGCCCTGTCGGGCGTCATAAAATCAATACACGCTTCAAAATGGATACAACCAACATAAGCCGTCTTCTCTCGCGCCAGGATATTGTGCAGGTCATGAAATATTTGGTTCGCCTCCAGAAGGATCAGGTGGATGTTGATGATATTGATCACCTTGGCAACCGCCGTGTCCGCTCCGTCGGCGAGCTTTTGGAAAATCAGATTCGCATCGGGCTTGCAGACCTTGAAAAAACCGCCCGCGAGCGCATGGCGATTGTAGATCTTGAAAACATGCTTCCGCAGAATTTGATTAACGCCAAGCCGGTTATAACCGCCATCAAGGATTTCTTTGGTCGCAGCCAGCTATCGCAATTCATGGATCAGACGAACCCTCTGGCTGAACTCACCCATAAGCGCCGCCTTTCCGCGCTGGGTCCCGGCGGTCTTTCCCGCGACCGCGCTGGATTCGAGGTGCGCGACATCCACCACACGCACTATGGTCGTGTATGTCCCATTGAAACGCCGGAAGGTCCAAACATCGGTCTTATTTCCTCTTTATCCACTTATGCGCGCATTAACCAATATGGATTTATCGAAACACCATATCGGAAGGTGTTCAACGGAACGGTCACCAATGATATTGAATATATGACGGCGGATGTTGAGGACGAATATTGCATCGCTCAGGCAAATGCTGCCCTTGATGAGAATAGCAGATTTACATCGGATGCCGTTCTCTGCCGTTATCGCGGCGATTTCCCTCGCGTTCCGCCAAGTGATGTCGAATACATGGACGTCTCCCCTAAACAGTTGGTAAGCGTTTCCGCCGCGATGATTCCTTTTTTGGAACATGATGACGCCAACCGCGCCCTGATGGGGTCAAACATGCAGCGCCAGGCTGTCCCGCTTCTCTTTCCTGAAGCGCCAATTGTGGGCACAGGCATGGAGCGCAAAGTGGCTGTGGATTCAGGCGTCTGCGTCGTGGCAACTCAGGCAGGGACAGTTGACCGTGTTTCTGCACATGAAATTGTCATTATAAACAAAAAAAATGAGCCTGTTTATTACCCGCTAACCAAATTTAAGAGATCCAACCAAAACACCTGTCTCAACCAGCGCCCCCTTGTCAATGAAGGCGATACTGTTGTGGCTGGTCAAATTATTGCAGACGGTCCTGCGACCGATAAAGGCGAAATCGCTTTGGGTCGCAACATCATCTGCGCATTCATGCCTTGGGGCGGTTATAACTTCGAGGATGCCATCCTCATTTCTGAAAAAATGGTTTATGGCGATGCCTTCACTTCCATCCATATCATGGAGTTTGAAATTGACGCCCGTGATACAAAAATGGGCAAAGAGGAAATCACACGGGACATTCCCAATGTCGGGGAGGAAGCCCTGCATAATCTGAATGATAATGGTTTGATTAAAATCGGCTCAGAAGTCAAACCCGGCGATATTCTTGTAGGCAAAGTCACTCCCAAGGCTGAGACCGATCTGACCAGCGAGGAGAAACTTTTGCGCGCCATATTCGGAGAAAAGGCGGGCGATGTTCGCGATGCCTCCCTTAAAGTTCCACCGGGCGCTCACGGAATCGTCATTGATGTAAAGGTCTTCTCCCGCAAGGAACGCGGGCCTCAAACGGATCGCGACGATAAAGCTGCCATCCTCCGCATTGAAAAAGAGCGCGATAATAAACTGGCTGAAATCTGGGCCAGGTTTGATGCGGAGTTGACTGAAATCATCAATTCCATGAAACCAAAAATCGTAAACTTTGAAACTGGCGAAGTGGAATACTCCCCCGGCGCTCCCGTGACTCAAAGTGTTCTTGATTATGTGCGGCAATGTCTCAAGACAGGCATGCTTCCTGTTGATGGACGCGCCGGCGCTCGCATCAAATCTATGTTCCATGAAATTATGACCGCTGTGAACGATGCGGAGGAAGATGCCTCGAATTACATATCCCGCGTTAAGACGGGCGATGAACTTCCGCCAGGCGTGAACAAGGTGGTCAAGGTTTATATCGCCACGAAACGTAAAATTGCCGTTGGCGATAAAATGGCGGGGCGCCACGGCAACAAAGGCGTTATCGCTAAGATTTTACCCGTCCACGACATGCCCTTCCTTGAAGACGGCACGCCGGTGGACATTGTTTTGAATCCGCTCAGTGTTCCCTCCCGTATGAACATCGGTCAAATTCTTGAGACCCACCTGGGTTGGGCAGCCAAAGCGCTTGGCTTGAAAATAGCAACGCCGATTTTTGACGGCGCCACCGAAATATTAGTTCGGGATCTTCTTCAGAAAGCAAAGGTCAACGAAACAGGGCAGACCATTCTTTATGACGGTTTGACCGGTGAGCCGTTTGACCGCCCAGTCACAGTGGGTTACATCTATATGATGAAGCTGGCGCACCTTGTTGAAGATAAAATGCATGCCCGCGCCATCGGACCTTATTCTCTTGTCACTCAGCAGCCTCTTGGCGGCAAGGCGCAGTTCGGCGGACAGCGCTTCGGCGAAATGGAAGTCTGGGCATTGGAGGCTTACGGAGCGGCTTATACGTTGCAGGAGCTCTTGACTGTCAAAAGCGACGACGTCAATGGGCGCACCCGCATCTATGAATCCATCGTGAAAGGGCGCAATTCTCTTTCTCCGGGAATTCCGGAATCGTTCAATGTTCTCGTCAAGGAGCTTCAGGGGCTGGGGCTGAATATGGAGCTCATGGCGCAACAAGAGTTGGAGCAGGAGCCGATGGATGAAGAGATTGAAGAAGAAGAAGAGCCGATAGATCTTCTTTCCGATGACGACGAAGATGAGTAGTGCCAGAGATTTGTATCAAGTCTGATAAATTTTTCCTGTTTAATCAGGAGGTTTTCCCATATGAATAAAAATGAACCTGAAAAGATTGAGAATCAGACAATCCTGCTGGGATTGGACAAAGATTTTGAAGAAGTTGATTTGAATATGGTGAATGCGACCGCCAAGATTTCAATCGCATCGCCAGACCAAATTCTTCAATGGTCTCGCAGACATTGCCGCCAGACGGATCGCCGCGGCGTATGCAAATGCGGCAAAACCGCCGAAGAACAGGCATTATGCCCGTTTGGCGAGGTCAAAAAGCCCGAAACCATCAATTACCGGACGTTCAAACCGGAAAAGGACGGTCTTTTTTGCGAACGCATTTTTGGACCTGTCAAAGACTGGGAATGCGCCTGCGGCAAATACAAACGTATAAAATACAAGGGCATCATCTGTGACCGCTGCGGCGTTGAAGTTACGGAATCCAAAGTTCGCCGCATCCGCATGGGTCACATCAAACTTGCAACGCCCGTTTGCCACATTTGGTTTTACAAGGGAACTTCCAGCCCTATCTCCAACCTCCTTGACATCAGCATCCGCGACATCGGCAAGGTCATTTATTATCAAGATTATATTGTGGTGGATCCGGGCGAAAGCCCTCTCAGAGCCAAACAGATTCTTTCCGAAGAGGAGTATCGCAAATACAAGGACATCTATGCCGACCGAGTAAAAATCATGATCGGCGCAGAAGCCGTTATGGAGTTGATGAAGCAGCTGGATATTGAGGGTCTTGCCAAGAATCTTGCCATTGAAATGCGCAATGCAACATCCATGCAGCGCCGAAGCAAGATTATCAAACGTCTCAAGGTTGTGGAGGCGTTTCGCGGCTCGGAGAACAAACCCGAGTGGATGGTCATGAATGTCCTTCCTGTCATCCCGCCGGACTTGCGCCCGCTGGTTCATCTGGATGGCGGACGTTTTGCCACCAGCGATTTGAACGATCTTTATCGCCGCGTTATCAACCGCAATAACCGTTTGAAAAGGCTCATCGAGCTCAAGGCTCCCGATGTTATCCTTCGCAACGAAAGACGCATGTTGCAAGAGTCTGTGGATGCCCTTTTTGATAATAGCCGCCGCAGTCGTCCGACCAAAGGACATAACAACCGTCCCCTGAAATCTCTATCGGATATGCTCAAAGGCAAACAGGGGCGTTTCCGCCAGAACCTTTTAGGAAAACGCGTTGATTATTCCGGTCGTTCTGTTATCGTTGTTGGACCCGAACTTAATTTTAACGAGTGCGGTATTCCCAAAAAGATGGCTCTTGAACTTTTCGACCCTTTTATTATTCGCGAGCTCCAGCGTCAGGAATATGCGCATACCATCAAAAACGCAAAGAAAATGATCGAGGCGGAAGAGCCTATCGTTTACGATATCCTTGAGCAAATTACACGAAATCACCCCGTTCTCCTGAACCGCGCTCCGACGCTGCACCGGCTGGGTATTCAGGCATTTCGTCCCGTTTTGGTCGAGGGCAAAGCTATCAGACTCCATCCCCTTTCTTGCGCCGCTTTTAACGCCGACTTCGACGGCGACCAGATGGCTGTTCATGTTCCGCTTTCGACCGAAAGCCAGATGGAAGCCCACCTGATTATGATGGCGCAGAATAACATTCTATCGCCTTCTAACGGACGTCCCATTTCAGTCCCGTCTCAGGATATTGTTCTTGGGTGCTTTTATCTTACAAAGATGCGGCAGGGTGTGCGCGGAGAGGGAATGCGCTTTGCCAGTCCGGAGGAAGCCATACTGGCTCACAATCTTAATATTGTTCATCTTCAGGCTGAGGTCACGGTCAGAATTGACGGCAAAAATATCAAGACATCTCCGGGGCGCATTATTTTCAACCAGATTCTGCCAAAGGAGATTTCTTATTTTAATGATGACATGTCCTATTCGCATACGGTGTTGAGCAAAAGGCACCTTGCGGCTCTCATTGCGATGGCGCATAAAACATGCGGCGCTGCCGCCACTGCAGAGCTTCTTGATAAAATCAAAGAACTGGGATATTATCACGCCCAACGCGCAGGCATCTCTATCTGCGTTGCAGACATGATAGTTCCGCCTACTAAGGAAAAGATTCTTGAGGATGCCAAAAAAGAAGTCCGCAAGGTTCAGCTACAATACGAAAAGGGCGTTCTGACTGATGAGGAGCGCTACCACAAGATTATTGATATTTGGACAAATGCAACAGACACAGTTGGACAGAATCTTATCAAGGTTTTGCAGAATGACCAGAACGGGTTGAATCCTATTTATATTATGGCAAATTCCGGCGCGCGCGGCAGCGAGCAGCAAATCCGGCAGTTGGCAGGCATGCGCGGTTTGATGCAGCGCCCGACCAAAAAGGTTACAGGCGCCTTCGGCGAAATTATCGAGTCTCCGATTCAATCCAACTTCCGCGAAGGTTTGACGGTGTTGGAATATTTCATCTCCACACACGGCGCCCGCAAAGGTCTTGCCGATACGGCTCTCAAAACATCAGATGCCGGTTATCTGACAAGACGTCTTGTGGATGTGGCTCAAGATCTTATCATTACGGAGGAAGATTGCGGCACTTTTAACGGCATCAAGATTTCCTCCATCAAGGAAATCACGATTCAGGGAGAGCGCGAACTCGAGCCGCTGAGAGACCGTATTGTTGGACGTTTCCCAATTGACGATGTTATCAACCCCACAACCGGCGAGGTTATCTGCCGCCGAGATCAAGAGATCACAGAAGATATCGCGCACGCCATCGAAGATGCGGGATTTGACGCTCTTGAAATCCGTTCCGTTCTTACATGCGAATCCCGCCAAGGCGTATGCATTCGTTGCTATGGACGCAATATGGCAACACAGCGTCTTGTGGAGGTCGGCGAAGCAACCGGCATCATCGCCGCTCAATCCATCGGCGAACCGGGAACGCAGCTCACATTGCGCACATTCCACATCGGCGGAACCGCCAGCCGCGAGCTTGAAGGTTGGTATCAGGCTGCCTTCGACGGTCGTATCAAATTCATCAATATTCGCTACGTCACACGCGAGGACGGCACTCCCATTGTCACAAACCGCACCGGCTCCATTCATGTTGAGGAGGAAAACGGCGCCCGCGTCCAGATCCTCCCGAACGTTCCTTATGGCGCGCGTATTCGGAGAAAGGAAGGAAGCCTTGTCAAGCAAGGCGAGCGTTTTGTGGACTGGGATCCCCACTACACGCCGATTATTACTGATATTGACGGTCATGTCCGTTTTATTGACATCATTCAGGGCATCACAATGAAGGAGGACATTGACCCTGTCACCGGCATTGCGCAGATGCTTATTACAGAACATCGCGAAGATCTGCATCCCATGATTCAAATTATCGTGGATGGTGAGGTTAAAACTCAATACGCACTTTCTGCCGGCGCGATTATCAGCCGTGAAATCATGGAAGAAGGGGCGCCGGTCAAGGCAGGGCAGACTCTTGCGCGTCTTCCCCGCTTAAAGGCAAAGACGCACGATATCACTGGCGGTCTTCCCCGTGTTGACGAGCTCTTTGAGGCGCGCAAACCAAAGGATTGCGCCTTTATCGCTGACATTGACGGCGTTTTCCATTTTAAGGGAATTTCAAAGGGCGCCCGCAAGGCTTATATCAAATCAGAAACAGGCGAAGAGCATCAATATACCATTCCTTTGTTGAGGCACGTGATTGTACGCGATGGCGAATCCCTCCGCGCCGGCGACCGCATCACAGATGGTTCTATCAGCCCCCATGACATCCTGCGCGTCAGAGGCGAAAAAGCCGTTCAGGAATTCCTTCTGAGCGAAATACAGGAAGTTTACCGTTTGCAGGGCGTTAAAATCAACGACAAGCATATCGAATGTATCATCCGCCAGATGCTTAAAAAAGTTACCATCGAGGAAGTTGGAAACACGGAATTCCTCTTTGGTCAGCAGGTGGATAAGTGGAGATTTCAGGAGGCAAACCGCTTAACAATCGCTGAGGGCGGCGAGCCGGCAACAGCCAAACCGAAACTCTTGGGCATCACTAAAGCCTCATTGGGCACGGAATCCTTCATCTCAGCGGCGTCATTCCAAGAAACCACCCGCGTCCTTACCGATGCCGCTATTCGAGGACGCCGCGATTATCTGCGCGGTTTGAAGGAAAATGTTATTATGGGTCTGCTCATTCCCGCCGGCACCGGCATCCCGCGCTATCGCAATATTCAGGTTGAGGCTATCAGCGGAGAAAAGGATAAGCTGCCTCCTGCGCCGGCAGGCGACAACGAATCAGGCGAGGCGCCAGCAGCCGCCGCCAACTAAAAAATCGTTAGCTCATTAAATGAATGCGGTGTTTGGAATATTCCCAAACACCGCTTTTTTTTGGCAAACTTTTATTATCTTAAAAATAATCCGGCTCGTTGGTGAGTGGATTTTGCAATGGGAAAAGCGCCTCCAATAAAGGCGACACACCCGCAGGGGCTTTCCCGCCTGCTTGAATGCAACGCTCAATAAGGCGTCCCGCCGACCAATAACCAATGACGCTCCGCGTTAGAAGATTCTGCGGCGTTTGCAAAGTCTGAAATGTTTTTACAAGCGAGTTTTTAATTGAGATTTTGCCTTTGTTAAAAGCCAAAGATGCCTTGCCTGCATCCGCCGCTTCAAAATTAATCCCGCCCTCTGCGCCGGCAAAATCGGAGTTTTTTAACCGCCGCTCTAAAACTGGTTTTATCTCTTTGAGAAGCTGCGGCAGATTGACGATTCGAAGCATCGCTTGCCCTTGACCCTCCGCAAGATATTGCGATACGACGCGAGCGCCAAAATCTCTGAGAAACTCGAAAAATGGGTCGTCGGGGGCGATTCGATATTCTAATTCGGATGGGTAAACATCTTTATATTTTTCAATATGGAAAACAACAATGGCATGGCGCGCCTCATCTGAGGGCGCCACCACTTCCGCCGCGTATCCGCCGCCTCCCCAAACCGATTTGAGGATGACATATCCGATAGGGACATCGTTTGAGCTGCATGCCACAAATAGTTCTTTCGGTTCTAACATTTTATACCAACAGGCTGGAATGCGTTTGATTGAACCGGTTTTGTTTCGGTAGTTATCGTTATATAATTTATCCAGCGCTGGAATGTCCGCCTCTCGGCAGGGACGAACCGCCAGCGGGGATTTTATCTGAGCTAAAAATCTGACCGGGGCAAAAACTTTAAAACTCCCCATTGCTTCTATGTATCCGAATTTGTGATAAAAATTGGGAATGCCATAAAGCATGCTAATAGGATAATTATTTTGGCGCATGTAATCAATCGAGTCGTTCATCAAATGGGAGGAGATGTTTTTTCCCCGAGCATCGGGATGCGTAAAAACATCGCCAATGCCTGCCATTTTGATAGCGCAATAGCCAATCCGCATCCATTTCTCCACAATGCTTACATGCCCCAGAATGCGTCCATCTTCTTTTGCCAGCCGGGAGTGTTCCGGTTTATAGAAGGGGTCTTTCGTTTGGTAATCCATTCTGATTTTATAAAACTCATACCAGTTTTTTTGTCTGAATATTTTCCCCATCATATCGGCGATTTCTTCAAGGTCGTGTTTTGTTTTGGCAAATGTAAATTCCATTGTATTCCCCCTTTATTGGCATAAATTATCCTTTCTATGATTAATTTTCAATCCACGGTCAAGGTATTTTCAATTAAAAATAATTTAAAATTTCCCTTGAATCCGTCAATTGAGGCGAAGTAATAATTCATTTCGTTTTGTGCCGCGAGTAAAGATGTTCTTTGCAAATTTCTTTGTCTTTGCCGAAGTGGCGGAACTGGCATACGCGCATGGTTGAGGGCCATGTGGACATTGTCCTTGGGGGTTCAAGTCCCCCCTTCGGCACCATAATCACCACACCTTAGCATCCCGCAAAGTCTTGCGGGATGTTTTTTATTCCGGCTGATGTATAGCGGCATTATTCATTGACAAGCGCCCGCATCAAAATGTATAAGAAAATGAATTAATTGAAAGATAGAAAGGCGACATATTATGAGGAAATTTTTTGAATATAACGTGTTGGTCTTATTGGCGCTGTTTTTCTTTTTTTCAAGTTCAAAGAGTTATCCAACAGCGCCGCCCGGTCCGGGCGATATTGAAAAATATAAAAAGGATGGCACGCTTGAAGAGCGGCTTAAGTTTGGTGAGAAACTTCAAACCTACAAGGCGCATCCCGACCTTGTGAAACGTATGAAGGCGCGGCTTGAGGCTAAAAAGGAGGGTAGGGTTTTTGATGAGAAGGGCTTTCCTTATAAAACGGGACTGCCATCAATAGGTTCGCCCAGAATGTTTGCACTCCTCATCGAATTTCCGGATTATCCACATACTCAGGATTTCTCGATTTTTCAAAACCAACTTTTTGGCAATGGCAATTCGGCTAATTATCCTTATGAAAGTCTGAGGAATTATTATATTAGATCTTCCTATGGGCAGCTGAACATTCAAGGCGAAGTTTATCCGTGGCACATGGCTTCACATAACCGAGATTATTATACCGATAATGTCAAAGAAGCCGTTATTGAGGCGTTAGACGCCCTTAAAGACACTGTGGATTTCACCCAATATGATAACAACGACGACGGCGAGATTGATTATTTCATCTGTTATTGGACTGGACCTGACACCGGCTGGAACACAACATTTTGGGCATGGTGTGATATGGGTGGGATTAATTTCCACGATGATCCTTATCGTGTGGATGGCAAGTCTCTTAAGGTTTTTTCATGGGTCTGGGAGAAAAACGATGGGCAGGGGGAACCCAGTTTTTCTCCCCGTGTTTCCATTCATGAAACGGGGCATGGTCTTGGGTTGCCCGATTACTACGATTACAAAGACTCTGTGGGTCCTAAGGGCGGGCTTGGGGGGTTGGATATGATGGACAGCGCCCGGTGGGATCATAATGCCTTTAGCAAGTTTCTCCTCGGCTGGATGGGCGCATATATTATCGGGGACATTAATGTTATTCATAATGTCACACTACGACATGCCGACACATATCCCGATGCGGTTGTTATCATGCCTCATTGTTCGGGGAATCTTTTTGATGAATACTTTGTTGTTCAGAACCGTATCCGGAGCGGCAACGACGATACTCTTACCGGCTCAACCCCGCTTCCTAATCAGGGACTTGTTATTTTTCATGTTAATGCAAAATTGAGCTCCTATACAGACGATTTTCGCTATGATAATAGTTACACAGATTATAAATTAATCCGTTTGATGGAGGCGGACGGTCTGGAACAAATTGAAAAAAATTTAGGCGCAGACGCGGGAGATTTCTACACTGAAGGGACAAGCCTTTCTTCTATATCAACCCCCAATAGCAACAGCTATTTCAAAACCAATCTTAATGGAGCTTATATTACCAATATCTCGCCCGGCCTTTATGCTCGTTCCGCTACCTATATCAATGCCGCGAATAAGCTTTTTGCAGATTTAAGCACTGCGCTTGATAATAAAGAACTCTCTTTTATCACCGGTGGCGACTCCATCTGGTATGGTGTATTAAAATCCGACGCCATCGGTTCACATGCCGCCCAGAATGCGCTCATTATGGATGGTCAAAGCGTCTGGATTAAAACAACGGTCAAGGGGCAGGGAACAGTGACATTCGACTGGATGGTTTCTTCCCAACAAAACAAAGACTTTTTGGAATTTTTTATTGACGGCGCCTTAGTCAAAAGCATCAGCGGAACGACAGATTGGATAAGCGAGTCATATCGTATCTCCAAAACTGGCACTGGTTCCCATACGCTCCTCTGGAAATACCGCAAGGATGGAAGCGGCTCAGCTGGAGAGGATCGCGGCTGGGTGGACAACGTCCAATGGACATCCATATCTCCAACACTTGCGGAAGCGCTTGATAATAAGGATCTTATTTGGATAGCAGACGGCGATAATGGCTGGTATGGGCAGACGGCAAACTTTTATTTCGGGGACAGCGCAGCCCGAAGCGATATCATCTCGCATAATCAGAGCGCGTGGCTTAAAACACAGGTTCATGATTCGGGCACCTTAAACTTCGTCTGGAAAACAGCCTCTGAGCTAAACGGTGATTTTTTGAGATTCATGCTTGATGGTTATGAGAAAGATAAAATAAGCGGAACCACCCTATGGCAGCCTAAATCAATATTTATTCAGGACGATGGCATTCATAATCTAACGTGGAAATATACCAAAAATGCAAGCGGGTCTGCCTCATCCGATTGCGGATATTTGGACAATGTTGAATTTTTCCCGACTGAGGCGCTTGCTGAAGCCCTTGATAATAATCTTCTTTCTTTTAGAACCGGTCCCGGCTACAAATGGTATTACCAGAATAACTTTTCCTATTATGGGGGCGATGCCGCCCAGTGCGGTTATTATCCCAGCCCCAATCTGAAATCTTCATTTGAAACAACGGTGGACTTTCCGGGTGAGGTTGTATTTTTCTGGAAAGTGTCGTCACAAGCTAATCACGACTTTCTTGAATTTTATGTGAATGATGTTTTAAAAACCCGCATCAGCGGCGAGCAGGATTGGACCATGGTTTCGCCTATTCCGGTTGTTGCTTCATCCACATTAAAATGGCAATATTCCAAAGATGGAAGCATCTCCAACGGTTTAGACACCGGTTGGGTTGATAGGGTAATTTTCACAAGCTCTTTATCTCTCGGTACGGCGCTTGACAATAAATACCTACCGCTAATAAACACAGGCGATGTCCCTTGGGTTGCCCAAAGTTCCGTCTCATACTATGGAGGCAGCGCCCTTTGTGCTGGACCGTTCCCGCCACCGTATAAGTTAAGAAAGTCCCAGCTCCAAACAACCCTCACAGGTCCGGGCACTCTGAAATATTATTGGAAGGTCTCATCATGGAGTTCATTGAAGTTGCTAGTTCGTGGTAAAGAGGTAAAAAAAATCTCCGGAATAAAGGATTGGACACAGGAAACCATTTCTCTTTCTCCCGGAACCCATGACATCCTTTGGTCATTCGCAACCGATGGCGATTCTTTTAATGATTCGGAGGAACTTGCATGGCTGGACAAGGTGGAATTTATCAAGGATATTTCTCTAAACGAAGCAATAGACAATAAAAGCCTTGTCCTAAATACATACGATCCTGTTGGCGGATGGACTGGAGTGGAAGATACAACGGCATATTGCGGAACATCCGCCCGTTCGGGGGCTATCAGCCACAATCAAATGTCATTTCTTGAATCAAGCTTCAATGGTCCTCGTAATTTGAGTTTTAACTGGAAGGTTTCTTCTGAACAAAATGGGGACTTTCTTGAGTTTTATATTAATGATGCTTTCAAAAACCGCATAAGCGGCAATACCGACTGGCAAAAGATGTCCTATGTGCTTCCAGCTGGGACACATAAAATTCAATGGGTATATTACAAGAACGGCAGCATTTCATCAGGAGCTGATTGCGGATGGGTTGACAAGGTCATGCTCACTGCCACCCCATCCATTGGCGAAGCGGTTGATTTCACCGGTTTCACATGGAACACCGACGGAAACGTTCCATGGGTCGGGCAAACATTTACCAGTTATTATGATGGCGACTCCGCACAATCTGGCAATATAACGCATAATCAAACCTCCCGTCTTTACACAAATTTTACAGGACCGGGCTTATTAAGTTTTTATTGGAAGGTTTCCTCGCAATGGGGAGGGGACTTTCTTGAATGTAAAATTGATGGAACTTTGCGCAATCGCATCAGCGGCGAGGTTGATTGGGAACAAAAAACATATGTGATTGAAAACGGCTCTCACTTAATTGAATGGATATATTCCAAAGATAAGGCTTTCACCGACGGTTCCGACTGCGGCTGGGTTGACCGCGTTCAGTGGACGCCTGGCGCGCCTCCCCCCTGCAATTATTACGTTCCATGGAATTATCCAACGATTCAAGAAGCCATCAATGCCTCGCGAGAGGGCTGTGTTATTATGGTCTATCCCGGTATCTATAATGAAAACATCATCATATCCGGCAAGAATATTTTGTTAACCTCTATAGCCCCCAACGATAAAGAAACCGTGCGTCAAACTATCATTGACGGCGGACAAAAGGGTTCGGTCATCACATTTGGCGGCGATGAATATAACTCATGCCGAATTGCGGGATTTACTATTAGAAACGGCAACGCGGAAAAAGGCGGCGGCATCGCCGGCAACGGCACAAATGCCGTCGTGGAGGATTGTATCATCACTAGCAACACCGCCCAGAGCGGCGGCGGTATTATAGGCTTTTCGGGTATTATCAGGAGAAACATTATCAGCAACAATAAGGCGGAGTTTTTCGGAGGCGGCATCTTTCAATCAACCGCTATCATAGAAAATAATTTCATCTATGGGAATACCTCCAATCATCATGGCGGCGGTATCGCTTGGTGCAAGGGCGCAGTTCATAACAACACGATTTACGGCAACACAGCGAAAACAATGGGCGGCGGCTCAAGCGCCTCCAACACACGTCTAACAAACTGCATCTTCTGGAACAATTCCGCGCCAGAGCATCCGGAAATTTATTATGATGCAATTCTCTATCCTGAAAATGCTCCTTATTATTGTTTGATAAAGAATTGGACAGGCGCGGGAACTGGCATTCAAACAGCCAATCCGCTCTTCATCAATGCAGCGGCGGAAAACTTTCATATTTCTAAAAATTCGCCCTGCGTGGACAATGGTTGCGCCGTTGCGAATCTCACAGAGGATTATGATCGGGACAAAAGAGAGATTGTTATATATCGGAGACCTTTTGGCTCTTCTCACAATGATATTGGCGCTGATGAATTCAACAAAATCGGGCCTGAAATTACGATTCTCTCGCCCGAAGGAAACATCAACTATTACACCCAATCGTTCGAAATCATGTGGAATGTTTCGAACACTGATTACGAGTCTTCAACAACTCTTGCGCTTGTAAAAGCTCCTAATGATTCATCCGGAAGAGTCATCATAAGCGGCATCAAATCTTACAGCAAAAACATGAATTATATTTTGGATTTCAAGAATGCCCCCGAAGGGATATTTTACATCTATGGGAAGTTGGCAACCGGTTTTCATACGCCGTCTGAATCGTGGTCATTCGGGACAATCAAGATTTCAAAGATTACGGCTCGGGACATTATTGACCATTTAATGAAACGAAAGCCGCTTCCGACCGCGCGGCTCGTTTTCGCAGACCCTAATAATGACGGACGTATAGACTCTGCAGATTTAATTTTTCTTTTGAAATTTGGTTTTCAACAATGAGGATGCGATTATCTGCCTGCCAGTTTTAATACCAGCAGAGCAGCTGGCGGAATACTGGGGAGTCGAACCTGATTTTCTTGGCGCATCTTTCCTTTTTTGACAACCGGCTTTACGCGATTGGGATGATGGATTTCGTTCATGGCGTTGATTGATTTTCCGGTTAATTCAAAAAAAGTGTATTTTTTTTCATAATTGCCGCCGATAATATTTAGTGTCATATCCATTATTTTATCCGGGCTGCGGTTGATGATAATGATATGCAGTCCGCCATCTTTGACAAGGGGCATGATATCCACAAGCGGGAATTTCTGAGGCTGCGCGCCTGCCCATTCAGGTTGCCATTCAGGGATTTCAGAAAATGGGCAATCAAGCGTGAATGCCGCAGGTCGAGCGCCGGAAAGTTTCCGCAATTCTTGTATGGCATAATATACGGGATTGAGACATATTAACCCGCGCTCTTTAGTCATGTTGCCGCCGTGATTGATTATTGCGCTGTGTGTGAAGATATCCACCATGCCCTCTGTGCGGATTATGGAGTTGAGCGTTCCCGCAAAAAACAGCGCCTCTGCGAGCGTTTCCGGGCGCGGTTGCCAGAAGGAATGATTGTATATCATTTCCTCTGTCAGCGCAATCTTAAAATCTAACCCGCGCTCTTTGCCCAGATTATGAACCCGTCGGAAGAAATCTTCGAAAAGCCATGAATAAGCCATCTGGCTCAGATAGGCGTATTCCGCAGAGCCGAGTGTGTTATTCGAACAAAGAAAGTGGAGCGTCAGCGAGCGAAGGATGTCCGGACATTCCTGAATCAGCGTTTCATTCCAATCGGGTTGAAGACTGTTGTGATCGCCGCAGGCAAGGAAATAAAGGGTTGGATCAACGGCATTCATTGCTGTATAAAATTCTCGGTATCGCCGAGCGTATTCTTTTGGCGTGCAGTATCCGATCTGCCAATCGCCCCAGAGTTCATTTCCGATTTCCCAGACTCGGACGTTGTATGGCTCTGGATTGCCAAGGGCGGCGCGGATGCTTCCCCAGCGCGACTCCGCCGAGCCGTTGCAGTATTCTATCCAATCTGCCGCTTCCTGAGCCGTTCCATTGCCCGCATTGACACAGATTAACGGCTCCGCGCCGATAAGACGGCAAAGTCGAATATATTCATCCGTTGCCACATGTCTCGGGTCAATCTGAACCCAGGCGGGATTCGGTTTTGTCAGTCGTTTATCAAGCGGACATAAGTCTTCTTTCCAGTGATAACCGCTCACATAATTGCCGCCGGGAAAACGCAGGATGCTGACGCCTTGAGCTTTTAAAAGTGCGACCACTTCGGGATCAAATCCGTCAACGGCGTCCTTCGGGAAAAGAGTAATCTGGTCTATTTGTGCGCGACCGGGCGCGGCGATGCCAATACAGAACCAAAGTGGTCTGCCGGACATTTTTTTGGAGATTTTAAGTTCCATCACAACGGAGATTTTTTGCCAGTTCTGGCTTTGCAGCGGATTAAAGGCAATCTTTCCGAAAACTTTTTTCGAAGGCAGGACATCCATAATCTGCGCCACAATAGGAGCGGTTGCGTCCTTCACGAAAAAGGACAGCTCATATTGCGTCTCTCTGTGAATGGGGAGAAATATTTGTTGACGGATGCCGACAGCCTCGGTTGCCTGCGGCAATTCGCTGACGTTTATTGCCTGTGAATAGGATGTGTTGTGCGCATCTTCTAAAAGACGATATGCGGATTTGCTTCCATTCCAGCGGAACCAATGATACGCGATGATTTTTTCATCTCCCCGCTCGAAAACTTGTTCTTTTGTGAGGCGTTTAATTTCCACAATTTCGTGGCGTCCATATCCCTTCCATGGGTGGCACACCGCCGCCGGCTCCAGACTTGGATTTTCAAAAATCTGCGCCCAGAAGCCGCCATATATATTGCGTCCCAGATTCTCTGAGAAATTCCCAAAGAGTCTTTCTTCGAGAACATAATCGGAAAGGTTCGAAACATCAATATTCGCCACTGCCCGGTTTTCTGACGTCTCATGAAAATTGAACTTTGTTTCCTGCGCTGAAACGCCTGAAAAAAACGCAGCGGCGAATACCAGCCCCATCAATACATGGCGAAATTTACTCAATTTTTTTGACATAGTCGAACACCGCTTGGAATTTAAATTTTTTAGGATATTGATTCAAAACATCTCCCGAAGCAAAAAGCCGAATCTGCGGTTCAGGCATCGGGCAATTATAGTCGCCTATCTGGCTCCATTGGCGTCCGTCATAAGACGCGCTGACCCAAAATTTATTCGCCTCCTTTTTACGAAGACGAAAATAAATATCGGTTTTCTTTTTCGGTGCAAAAGCGTCAACGGATACCGTCCCCATAAAATCGGTATTGATTCCTTCAATAAAGATGTCCTCGCGCATATCGTCCGCAAGCGCGTAAATTGCGATGAAGCGCTTGTTGCTCTGCGCAAGAACCACGCCCGCCTTGTTCCATCTGCCTATGGCGCGAGCTGGGTCGAAATTCATTTTAACTTCGATTTCCCATTGTTCGCCCTTTGGCGCCGGCATGGAAACAAAAGGGTAATTTTCTTTCCCTATAAAAATGTCCGAACCTGCATAAGGCGCGATGTAAAGGTTGCCTTTTTTCTGATAGATTTCATATTTGCCCCAACCGCAATTCGTCATTCCAACCATCCAACATTTTTTGAGCGAGTCGCCGCCAAAATCATCATCTTCATATTCGCCTAAAAGACCTTCCGTCCAATCGCAAAAGAGCGGCTTTTCATCTACGCCGTTCAAACCGATAACCCCGATGCCGTTTGCAAAAGAGGAGGTTGCCTGATCCTGAGGCAGCGTCCATCCGCCCGTGAGTATCCATCGCTCCGGCTCGACTGAGGCAAGCGTTCTGACCGTTCTTTCGCCAACCTCGATTCTCAATCTTGCTTTTTCAGGATAAGGATTGGGATAGAATGGAGAAATGCCGCGCGATTGAGCCTTGCCGTTCCATTCGGCGAGCCCTTCCACACAATGAGTTATGAACCCGATAGTATTTCGTACGTAATTATCGGCATCGCGCCAGAAGATAAGCCCTGCTTGCGTGTATCGTTGTGTTGGGAAAAATTCTTGAACAGTTGCCTCATAATAATAGGGCGGCGTAAACTGAGGCTTTTTGACATAAACAACCTTTTGAGTGTTATCCTTCTCATAGATATCGCCGGACGTTTCGGTAAGGCGAAAGCAACCCGATTGGTCCCAATTGAGTTCGCGAACTTCCTCTGCCGCGATAATCGCCACCGCAAGATATAAAGTTAAAAGGAGACAGGCAATTTTACTCATATTTCACACACCAACGTTTTGATTTCAAATGGACGGATATAGATGTTGATGGCGCTGTTTGCGCGGTCAAGAGGAATTGGATTTTCTTCGAGCATATTCGTCTGCCAGACACGGCGGGGAATACTGGAAAATTTTATGGAAACATGAGTCCCCATTTTCCCCGCTTCATACAATCGAACCGTATATCCCTTTTTTCCCTCTGCCCATTTGATGCTCTCAACAATCACATTGGGCGCGTCAATTGTGAAGAGCGATGGAGGGCAGGCAACGGTAGCATCTGATTGGAGCGTAATAATCGGCGTATTGAGTTCATAAGCGGGACGCGCCACCGCATCAACAGAAAACGGCTGCGCATGAGGAAGAATAGAATATGTGAAATAATGCCGTCCCGCATCGGCGCGCTCATCGGGATGAACCCCTGCTTTGATGAGCGTCAATGTGAAATCGCCGTCCTTTGCGCAGACGCCGTATTTGCAATCATTCAAAAGCGCCACGCCAAAACCGTTATCGGATATGTCCGTCCATTTGTGCGCGCAGACCTCAAACTGGGCTCGGTCATCCGCCTGATTCCAATGCATGGGACGTTCCAAATGTCCAAATTGAATTTCATGCCGGGCAAAATCGCAGAGGATATCAAAATCAAATGCTGTTTTGAGCAAAGCGCGCCGTTCTTTCCAATCAAGGACAGATTCAAAATCAATTTGCTCCGATAGGGCATGAAACACAATATCTTGAACAAGTTTTGAAGCCGTTCCAATTTGATATTCGGTTCGAAGCCGCAACTGCAAATTGCCGACAGCGGCAACCTTGCGTTTGATGAGTTTTGCGCCCGGGCTCATCTTAACTTTTTGACCGGCATCCGTATTCCAATTATCCCACGCATCGGGGATATCCGCGCCCAGCATAAAGCGGTTAAGCACCCCGCCGTATTTTACGATTTCCCTTTTTGCCCTTTTATCCAGCAGTGAAACGATAGCGCCGTTTTTATCAAGTGTTACAATCGCATAAGGCGTTTCAATTTTATTTTCGCTGACCTTGAATGGAGTTCTGCCGGTCTTTTTTCCTTTCTTAAAAGGAATGATAGTTCCGCCAAGCGCCGGGATGGAGACTCCGCCAAGAATCAGCCGCCGCTCCCCCGCCGGATTGATGATGGTCTGCGACTGAATGTTTTCGTCCGATGGGATAAAGCCTGCGGGGATTTTTTCCAGATTTATCTCGCCTGAGCGTTCCCAACTCAGCGAATTAAATAAAAGGATATTCATGCCGTTTGATTTTTTTTCTTTATGAGAAATGTTTTCAAGAGCGCGCCGTTCCAGCGCCTGCGCCTCACGAAGGATTTTTTGATAACTATCAATAGCCTCGATATTGACCTGCTTGATGGATGAGCCGGGGAGGATATCGTGAAACTGCAATATCAGCAGATTCTTCCAGATTTTTCTTAAATCCTCTTTCGGATAGGAAAAACCTTTTCCGGAGGCGGCGAGGACATTGATGAATTCGGCGTTGCGGAGGGCAATCTCCGCCTTGCGATTTAATCGTTTGATGTCCGCGATGGAGGTCAGCGTTCCTCGATGATTTTCGAGATACATCTCGCCCGACCATGTGGGCAGTTCCTGAAGTTCGTCCCTGACGCCTTTCATAAATTTGCTGACGGTTGTATGGCGAATGCGTGGACATCCTTCCAAATCTTCAATCCGCCGGGCAACCTCCAGCATTTCCATCATCGGTCCGCCGCCGCCATCGCCATGCCCGATGGCGCAAAGCCGCCGGTCTTGAATTTCCTTATGCTGCACGCGTTTCCAGAATTCATGCAGCGATTCAGGGTCCGCCCAACAGGCAATGGTGTTGAAATGCACAAGCACGGTTGTGCCGTCTATGCCCTTCCAGTGGAATGTGTCGTAGGGGAAACGCGTGCTATCATTCCAATCGAGTTTTGTTGTGCAGAAATATTCCACTCCGCAACCGCGCATAATTTGCGGCAGCGAAGCGGGGAATCCAAACACATCAGGAAGCCAGAGCGTATCAGACGTGTAATCGAACATCTCCCGCGTGGCTTGCTGCCCGAAAAGGAAATTGCGGACGAGCGATTCGCCGGATGCAATATTCACCTCCGCCTCAACCCACATTCCCCCATTGGGTTCCCAGCGCCGCGCTCGCGCAATTTTTTTCATGCGTTCAAAAATCTCCGGATAATCTTCGCGTATCATTTCCGCATGGCAGGGCGCACTTTGAATAAAGACCGCTTCCGGATACTGCTCCATCAGGTTTAGCATGGAGGAAAACGTGCGGGCGCATTTGCGCCTTGTTTCAGCAAGCGTCCAGAGCCATGCGGTGTCAATGTGAGAATGATTAACCACTCCAAAGGTAGGCGTTGTAGGCGCATTTTTATTTTCCATCAGCGGCTGCATGATTTTTCGCGCTTGCGCCAGTTTAGGACGCCAGACCTTTTCCGGTTGGTCCATTGGAATAAAATCAATAACCGCAAAAACTTTGTTGAGCGCTTTGATAATCTGATTTCGCCGCAGGCTGTGCTCATCGAGCGCATTGATTAATTGGCGAAGGACCCGCAGGTTATAAACGAAATCACAAACATCTTCCCGCTGCAGCAGAATATCCGCGCCATCAAAGACAAGGGACTTCGGCGCCACTACGATATCTTTTTCATGCGGCTGCGTTCCGGGGAATGTGCTGCCGGAATAGGACTCAAGGGCTATATGATATCGGTCTCCGGTTCTGCCCTTCATGGTCAAAAGAACAATCGGATGAAAGCGGTCGAATACTCCTTGCGGTTCGCCGTTCATAAGCAGAAGCGATTCACCGCCGGTGCGCGCATTAAGAAAAACCTTTTTCCCCTCGCAATCCATTGGCAGGCGAAAATCACCGCGGAACCATGCTGTCACGCCGCTGCCGCCCCATCGCTGTCCCCGATTTACGTTGCGCCATTTTACGTTTGTGTTTTTATCAGGTTCCCTGCGCAGATGTTCGCGCGTTTCATACATCTGCATTGGGGATATTTCCGCAACTTTTTTGAATCGCATTTCCATGTAATACTCTTCAATTTTCGCGAGTTTGGGAAGCAATTTGGAATCAATCAGCATTTAAGATGCTCCTTTCAAATTCATTCAAGAAATCTTTTACGATTGGAAAAATAATATTCCATCAGTTTTTTTGCAATGGGTACAGAGGTTGAACCGCCGTATCCACCTTCTTCAATCATGACCAGCATGGCAATCTCCGGCGCGTCATAAGGGGCATAACAGGCGAACCATGCGTCGTTTTCCCTGCCATGGCGCTCTGCTGTGCCTGTTTTGCCGGCAACTTTCCACTCCTTTGGGAAGCCCGCATGAAAACCGGTTCCGCCGGGCATATACACCACGCCTTTCAAACCTTCCAGTATGATGTTCGTATGCTCAACTCGGAGCGTCGCATTGCGCGTTTTCGGTTGAAAATCATACCGGCGATTTTCTGCGTCCCTGTGATGCAAAAGGAAGTGCGGCTGGACAAATCTCCCCTCATTGGCAAAAATGCAATAAGAGCAGAGCACCTGCAAGGGCGTGGCGGTCAGCACGCCTTGTCCTATGCAAAGGTTCAGTAATTCTCCCGGAAGGATGGAGTCCGATTGCTGAATGGGCAAATTTCCGCTGACTTCATAAGGCAAGTCAACGCCGGTTGCCGCGCCGTAGCCAAATCGCAGCGACCATTCCATCAAAGGCTTGGCGCCGATTTTTTGAACAGTCTGATAAAAATAGACATTGCAAGAGACCCGCAAGGCGTCCCGTAGGTTCACATCGCCATGTCCAGATTGCAACTCACAGACATAGGGACGCCGCCAATTGGGCAGATAATATTTGCCGGAACAGGCATAGGTTTGGTTTGGACGTATGCCGCCATCTAAGATTGCTGCGGCTGTTACTAATTTGAATGTTGAGGCAGGTGGATAATTTTCCTGAATAGCCTTGTTCATATATGAGACGGGACGAGTCGGACGCGCCGGCGCCGCCGGGTCGTTCGAATCATACCCCGGCGACGACACCATTGCCAGAATCGCACCGGTATTGGGATTCATCGCAATGGCAACGCCTGTTTTTCCTTCCATCATATAGTAGGCATATTTCTGAAAATCCAAGTCTAACGAGAGATAAAGGTCCTGCCCCGGAACAGATGAAGTGGTATCTAAGGTGTCCACATAACGTCCGCGCGCATCCCGCTGCACCACCTCTGTTCCCGGTTCGCCGCGCAACAAATCCTCGTAATATTTTTCAATCCCCGCCACACCGATGAGATCATCTGGGCTATACCCTTTTTCCCGATACTGCGCAATCTGGGTTTTGGTCATGCGCCCTAGATAACCGGTGACGCAGGAGGTTATCTCGCCTTCGGGGTAATATCTTTTGAAGTCAGAAATGATTCGCATACCGGGAAGCGCCCATTGCCTTTCGATAATCGGGGCAATTGTTTCCAGCGAAAGATTGCGGGCGAGCAGACGCCATTGCCAGCGCGGCTGCATAGCCAGCGCCTGCCGTTCCCGTTCGCTGAAATCCCGGCTTAATGTTTCCTCCAGATAGACAACAGTCTTGTGCAATTCATATTCGGTCAGCCGAAACGGGCTGATCCAGATGGAATAGGTTAGACGGTTGACGGCGATGAGTTTTCCGTCGCGGCTGTATATTTGACCGCGGGGCGCCTCGAGGCGTTGTGGATGAATATAATTGTTTCTTGCAAGTTCGGAGTATTTTTCGTTATGAAGAATCGTCCACTGTCCGATACGGACAATCAGCACGATAAAGATTATTACAGAAGCGACGGCAAGCAAACGAAATCGTTTTTCAAAAAGTTGGCGATCCTGTAAATCAGATGATAATAACGACATGCTCTTTCAGTCCGCATTTTTTCGCATAAGGCATGTCAAAAATTCTACATTGCCCGATGCCCCTTTTATCGGCGAGGGCATGAAACCTGCGCCGCTCCATCCGTTTTCATCAAAATATTTTTCCAATTCATCAAGAACCTCATTGCGGGTTTTTTCATCTTTGATGACGCCCCCTTTGGGAATCCGTTCCCTTCCCGCCTCGAACTGCGGTTTGATAAGCGGGATGACCTTGCCATCGGTTTTCAAAAGCGGTTTGACGGCGGGGAGTATCATCCTCAACGAAATGAAGGAGACATCAATCACCGCAAGATCAACAGGTTCAGGGATTTCGCATTTTGATAAAAATCTCGCATTCACCTTTTCCAGCAAAATGATTCGAGGGTCGCTCCTCAAACGATAGTGAAGTTGACCATAACCAACATCCACCGCATAAACCTTAACGGCGCCCTTTTGCAAAAGACAGTCCGTAAAACCGCCGGTGGATGCCCCTACATCAAGGCATATCCAACCTGACGGTTTGATTTGAAAGCGGGCAAGCGCCGCTTCCAATTTAAGCCCGCCGCGGCTGACAAATTTTTCATCGGGCGCATTCAAAATTATTTCTGCGTCCACATCCACTTTAATGCCGGGCTTGGGATGTTCCACGCCGCGGACCTGGATTTGCCCCGACATAATCATTCGCTGCGCCATTTCGCGGCTTTCTGCCAGTTCTCGTTCTACAAGTATGACATCAAGACGTTCTTTCATGTGGCGGCATCCCCAGAACGGCACGGAGCGCAGTATGCTGGACGAACAACTCCTACGCGGCGGACTCTTTTAATGCTCGGCGAATGGAATCCGCAATTTTCTCAGAAGAAAGTCCATATTTGTCGTAAAGATAGGCAGGAGAACCATGTTCAATAAAAGCGTCCGGCAAGGCAAGCACCGAACAGAAATTTGTGATTTTTCTGCTGGCAAGAAAATCGTTAACGGCGGAGCCAAAACCGCCCGTAATAGCATTATCTTCGACCGTCCAGATGCGGCGGAATCTTTTTGCAGCATCAAGAATCAGTTCTTCATCCAGCGGTTTGATAAATCGCGCGTCCGCCACCGCCAGATGGAAGCCTTCGCGCTCAAGGATTTCGGCGGCTTCGAGGGCGTGGTTGGTCATCACTCCGGCTCCGATAATTGCGGCATCATTGCCTTCGCGCAACCAAACGCCTTTTCCTATGGGAAAGGGAACCGCCGGTCGCGTCAGGTTGAGGTTTGGCAAACCGCTGCCACCGCGCGGATAGCGAAAAGCTGCAGGACCTTTTTGATACGAAAGCGCCGTCGCTAGCGCATCGCGCAAATCTTCCTCGCTGCGGGGCGCCATGATGATTATCCCGGGTATCATCCTCATATAGGAAAGATCAAAATTCCCATGGTGTGTCGGTCCATCTTCTCCAACAATTCCGGCGCGATCCAGAGCAAAGACAACAGGCAGATTCTGCAAAGCCACATCATGAATAACCATGTCAAACGAGCGCTGCATAAAGGTTGAATAGATGGCGACCACCGGTTTCAAACCTTCGCAAGCCATCCCCGCCGCGGCAACCACTGCGGCGCTTTCCGCGATGCCAAAATCAAAAAAACGCTGCGGGAACTTTTTGGCAAATTCGCTTAGCCCCGTTCCGCCGGGCATGGCGGCGGTAATGGCAACGATGCGGTCGTCTTTTTCCGCCTGCTCCATAATAGCATTGCCGAAAGTTTGCGTAAAACTCAAGTTTGCGCTTTTTTTCGGCGCTCCAGTTTCGATGATGAAAGGGGCGGCGCTGTGATATTTTTCAGGATTTTTTTCCGCAAAAACGCACCCTTTGCCTTTTTTTGTGACGACATGGAGGATGCGGGGACCTTTGAATTCAGCCACAGTTTTCAGGGCGGGCAATAACGCGTTGAAATCATGCCCGTTAATGGGACCAACATAGCGGAACCCTAACTCCTCAAAAAATAGACCGGGCACAATCAGTCCTTTGACCACCCCTTCCACGCGATGCGAAAATTTGACTATCTCCTTGCCGATTTTAAGTTGCCCGACTTGAAGCCGGTTCACCATTTCTTCAATGCGGCGCTTTGAGTAGTTATACCATTTATCTGTGATAAACCGGTTGAACATTTTCGGAATTGCGCCGACATTCTGGGCAATACTCATCTCGTTGTCGTTCAGGACAATCATAAATCCCGTTCCCATAATGGCGGCTGTATTTAGGGCTTCGTAAACCAGTCCGCAGGTCATGGAGCCATCGCCGATAACCGCCACCACTTTAAAGTTTTCTTTCTTCAAATCGCGCGCGTTGGCTATGCCGAGCGCTGCGGCAAGCGATGTGCTTGCGTGTCCCGCACCAAAGGTGTCATATTCGCTTTCGTGGCGTTTTAAAAAACCGCTGATGCCTCCTGCTCGGCGCAATGTTTCAAACTTCTCCGCCCTTCCAGTGAGGATTTTATGGGCATAAGCCTGATGCCCCACGTCCCAGATTAGTTTGTCTTTTGGCGTGTTGAGGATGTAATGCAGGGCGATGGAAAGTTCCACTGTTCCCAAAGAAGAAGCCAGATGCCCGCCATTTTCAGACACAACGGTGATTATTTTCTGCCTGATTTCTTTTGCCAACACTCTCAATTGTTCCAAGTTGAGTTTTCTCAAATCAGTCGGATTTTTTATTTTTTCAAGAATCATTTCTACCGCCAATTATAAAATAAATTTGCTCAGGTCATCATCCTGAATGATATCTGCCAGACTGTTTTTAACAAATTCTTTGTTAATGATGATTTCCTTTTTATCGGTATCGGGCGCCTCAAAAGAGATATCCTCCAAAAGGCGCTCCATGATAGTGTAAAGTCTGCGCGCGCCTATATTTTCCATCCGCTGATTGACCTCGTAAGCGGAGCGAGCAATTTCATCCACTCCATCAGACGTGAATTCCAAAGAGATGCCTTCTGTTGCCAGCAGAGCCGTGTATTGTTTGGTCAGAGAATTTTTCGGCTCTGTCAATATACGGCGATATTCCTCCACTCCCAAATCGGTCAGCTCCACCCTCAGCGGGAATCGCCCCTGAAGTTCCGGGATCAAGTCCGATGGTTTGGTTTGATGAAAGGCTCCGGCGGCGATGAAAAGGATATGGTCAGTTGTAACCATTCCGTATTTAGTGGGCACTTTGGAACCTTCCACAATGGGGAGCATGTCTCGTTGGACGCCTTCGCGGGATACATCCGGTCCATGCCCGGCAGAGCCGCGCCCTGCTACTTTGTCAATTTCATCAATAAAGATAATCCCCGACTGTTCAACGCGCTGGATCGCTTCCTTGATGATTTTATCCATATCAAGGAGTTTTTCCACCTCTTCTTCAATCAGGAAACGGCGCGCATCTTTGACGGGCATCTTGACGCTTTTTGATTTTTTTGGTATTATTTTATCGAATAGCCCTTTGACATCTATTCCCATCTCTTCAAGTCCAGTGCCGCCGGCGAAGACTTCCACCATAGGTCCTGCCTGCACCTGAATCTCAAACTCCACCTCGCGGTCTTCCATCTGACCTTCCGCTAATTGCTGCTCCAGTTTTTGACGGCTGCGCAGCCAGCGATTGAACCGCTCCTGTTCCTCCTCGGAAAGTCCGTCAAAATCATAAACAATCTCCGTCCCTTTTTTCTTCTGCCGGAAAGAGCGCGATAAATGCGGCGGCGGGGCAAGGAGCAGATCCAGCAGGCGCTCCCTTGTGCGCTCTTCGGCGCGGTCGCGAATAGCGGAGGTCTTTTCTTCGCGGACCATGTTGACGCCGACTTCTGTCAGGTCGCGAATCATACTCTCCACGTCTCTGCCGACATATCCCACTTCTGTGTATTTCGTTGCTTCCACTTTGACAAACGGGGCATCGGCAAGACGGGAGAGGCGCCGGGCAATTTCAGTTTTTCCCACGCCGGTGGGTCCGATCATTATTATATTTTTGGGATAAACCTCTTCGCGCAGGTCTTCCGTCAGACATCGCCGCCGCGCCCTGTTGCGGAGCGCAATTGCAACCAGTTTCTTGGCGCGGTCCTGTCCGATAATATACTTATTCAGCGCCTCGACAATCTGGCGCGGTTTGAGCCCTTTTTCATCACCGTTCTTTTTTGTGTTAATATTCTTCACTTGTCGAAATATTCTTTTTTCATGAGTTTGATAAGACGGTTTGACGCTTTTTCCATTGTGGAATATTGGGAGCGGAACTTTTTGCGAAAGCGCAGATTTTTCGTCCATAGCGCTTTGCCGGAATCGGCATCCATCAAAATCACTTCAACGTCTATGATGCTTGACCACCAGTGAAATGTGCGGTTGTGGCTGGTGTGGCACATTTTTATTTTGCCAAAAAGGACAAGGTCTTGTTGGAGGTCTTTGGCAAAATCGGTTGCAGGAATCGCGGAAAATAATTGGGCGATTGCTTTGTCGTTCTGGTCTGAGAATGTTTTTTTGAGGCGATTTTTTTTGTCTGCGGCGTAATACTTCCAATCTGTGCGCGAATAAACAAGAACATGCGGTATCTTTTTATCAAACTGCTTTACCAATACGTCTGCAAAAATCTCTCCCGCGTTGGCATTTCGGTATATATCGCGAGACCCCGACCACCACCCTTTTAATTCTTTGGGTTGCGATGCCACCTCGTCAGATATATCAAAATCCATAACCAGCAGTTTGACCTGAAGTTTTTCTGCCGGCTGTTTGATGCGGCAGCCGGGTATAAGCGCCATAATCGCTAAAAGGCTCAGCACCAGTCGCGTGATTGATTTTGTCATTAACTCCCCCAATCAAAGGTAAAAAATATCTTCGCCCCAAAGCGCCATCGTTATAACGTTATCAAATAATTCCTTTATGAGCATGCCTCTTTATTCGTCAAGGCATTTCATCCATCGGAGTCCGCGATTTTAAACGGAAGCAAAATGCGGCGATGGCGCGGCGGATTAATGATGAAAAGGGCTCTGCCGATAATCTGCTTCTTTTCGATAAGGCACACTTTATCCCAATCTACTAAAATGACGTTTGGACTGTTCAGCGCGGGCGTTTTCCCGCCAAATGAAAGACCCAGCTGCATCTGCTCCGGCGAGTGGGAATAGATTGCCAGATATTTATCCTTTGGGACTTCAAACCGCAAATCTTGAAAGATGTTATTCGGACAAACGGGCTGGCACCACATAGGCATGGGATTGCCGTTGCGAAAAAATTGCCCCGCTTTTCGCTCAACAATATCTCCGGGCAAGCCCATGATGGTTTCAAACGTTCGTCTCTCTTTAATAGAATAACGGGTGGTCTCAATCATTCCTGGAATTTCGATGTGCAGCGCCTCAGGATTGTAAAAAACCAAATCCCCAATGCGCGGATTCACAATCCAATAAGAAAGGCAGTCCACAAAAACAGCGTCCCCTTTATGTAATATAGGCGCCAGCGTGTTTTGAGTAACGCGGATGATTTTAAAAATCGGCGAGATGAAAAACTGCCCCACAAGAAAGCCCGCGCCTAATAAAAAGAAAAGCGATGAATAAGCTGCCAGCGAATATCGAAACGTCCATATTTGCCCGTTAATTTTAACAGCCGTCACAAGCCCGTCATTATAGGCATATAACATAAATGCAATAAATAATAAAATAATCAGATTCGAATAGTGTGCGGAGATGGTTGAGATGACCGCCGCAAATCCAATGATATAGGCGATGAAAAAGAACGCCGCTTTTTTGTATTGATGATTATAAATCTGACCCAAACCGCAAAATAGCGAAAGAAACGCCGCCAGATAGGGAAAGCGATGCGGGGCTTCCGGAATCGGCGAGCAAAAAAATCTGCTTATGCCCCGTATAACACCGCGCGTCATTTGGGATATTTTGGCAAAGGGGTGATGTCTGATTTGCGGCGTTGAAACGGGCAGGTCTTTGAGGGGGTCCAGAATCCATCCGCAACGCAAACATGCCTTGTTTTTATCCTGATTATAAAACTGGCAACGCGGGCAGATTTTCATGGTTTGGTAAGCATAATTCCCAAATTAAAAAACGAGGCGCGGTTATTGTTGTTTGAGGATTTCCTTTTTCTCCCCCTCGTCTTCTTCCTGCTGCGACTGCGCCAGACGCACCGCTGGCGGAGGCGTTCCTCCATCCCATGAGGCAAGCTCGCCTTTGATGGGACCCAAAATCTCCTCAAAGATTTGTTTGTAATACTGAACCTGTTGAGGCGCAAGATTTCCCATGTCCACCCATATCTCGCCATTTTTTTTTATGATGATTTTAACATCTTCGCGAGCCATTAGGCGTCCCTTATTTGAGACCTGTTCGGGCGATGCCCTGAATAAAGAACCGCTGGAGGAAGAAGAACATGATGACGATGGGCAAAACGGCAAAGGTAGATGCCGCCATAAGAAGATGGAAATCCGAGCCTGCGTCCTGATTGAATGCCTGCAACCCTACCATCAGCGTGCGCATTTCCGGACGCGTGGTCACAATCAGGGGCCAGAAGAGGGAGTTCCAGTTTCCAAGAAAATCGAATATGCCCGCTGTGATGATGACAGGTTTGGAAAGAGGAATGACAATCTGCCATAAGAATCGGAAACGTCCAGCGCCGTCAATTTGAGCCGCATCCCAAAGGTCTTCGGGGATTGTAATAAAAAACTGCCTCAATAAAAATATCGAAAACACGCTTGCCAGCCATGGGATAATCAGCGCCTGATAATGATCAAGCCATCGCAGTTTTGCCAACGTCAGATAATTCGGGATTAGAAGCACCTGTCCCGGTATCATCATCATGGCGATGATGATGTAAAAGAAAAGCCCCCTCCCCCAAAATTGCATCCGGGCAAAGGCATAAGCGGCAAGAGCTGAGACTGTGAATGAGCCGCAGGTTGTGACGATGCCGACCATGATGCTCACATAAAAATATCGGGTAAAGGTCAGCGGCACAGGCGGGTCGCCATAGATATTCCCTTTGGGGGCGTTCCATGCCTCAACCCAGTTCTTCCAATGAAATTCTGTGGGCCACCATGTGGGCGGAAAAGCAAGCGCTTCTTTATATGATTTGAAAGAGGTGATGAACATCCAGTAAAAAGGGAGCACCATAAAAAAACCGCCGATAAGGAGAGCCTGATAAGTTATGGTATCTTTGATGTTTCTCGGTCGTTGCCAGACATTAATAATGGTGAAAAGAAGGAGCGCCAAAAACCCCGCATAAACAAGGATGCCTTTCCATCCTAAAAATCTGAATCCAAAAACAAGGATAAGGAATATTGCGATATTTGAGACAAATACTATGTTTTTTTCATGTTTGATGCTTGCAGGTAAAGGCATTCTCAAACCTCATAATGAACGCGTCTGCCAAGAATGCGATTTTGAATCAGCGTAATTATCAGAATAATGACAAAAAGGATATAAGCAATCGCTGAGGCATGCCCCATCAGCCACAGACCTTGAAAGCCTTTTTCATACAAATGGAAAACTATTGTAGTGGTTGTATTATCCGGTCCGCCGCTCGGCGTCATTATCAGTTGCGGGACAAACACTTTGAAGCTGTTAATCATGGAAGTAACTAAAATAAAAAATGTCACCGGCGATAAAAGCGGAACGGTGATATGCAAAAATCTATGCCATGCTGAGGCGCCGTCAATTTCCGCCGCCTCATAATACGTTTTGTCAATATTCTGCAATCCTGCCAGAAAGATTATCATATAGTATCCGATGCTGCGCCAGATGGTTGTCAGAATGATGGAAAACATGGCGAGGCTCGGACCAGCCAAAATGGGCTTTTTAATACTGATGCCGATTGTAGAAAAAAGCATTGTCCAAATACCGCGCGGCTCGCTCAGCCATTCAAGGCGCGGCATCCCCATCTGTTTTAAAAAATAATTCGCCAGACCAAATTCCCTGTCGTAAAAATAGCGAAACACGATTGATATGGCGACCCACGTTGTAATAAAAGGTAGGAAATACACGGTTCTGAAAAATGAGCGCCCCTGTATCTGGGAGTTGAGCAGCATTGCCGCCAAAAGCGAAATTAAAAGCGTCAACGGGACGCTATAAATGACATAATTAAAGGTGTTGAGGATGGTCTGGTGGAATTCCGCATCTTGCAATACATTAAAATAATTGGTCAGCCCCACCCATTTGACAGTTGTCCAAGTGTCCAAACCTTTCCAGTTGGTGAAAGAAATGATGATGGATAATATAACCGGCAGAAACCAAAAAACGGCAAGGACAAGCGTCGCCGGCAGAAGGTAACAGAAAGCCTCCGCGTTTTGCTTTAAAATCCTCATGCGGCGTTTTCGGAGTCTTTCATTTTGAAAGGATATTGCCATTAGCAAACCCCTTGGTGCTTTCCCATTGTCAACCGAGAGCTGCCAGTTGACGCTTTTTTATGCTTTTCGCTGAATATGCGGAATTTCTCCGCCACCCAATCAGGCACAGCCTTTCGATTCATCATAATTTTTGGATAATAAGAGCCGTGGCAGTCTGAACCGCCGACAATTCCCATACGGTATTTTTGAGCCAGATTGCAATAGAAAGAAGATACGTAATCGTCATGACGGGGATGAAACGCCTCAATTGCCATGGCGCCCCATTCTCGATGCGTCAGGATTTCATTTTCTTGCATCATATCGGCGCGTCCGACCAATCCGGGATGGGCTATGGCAGAAATGCCTCCCGCTTGGCGTATCAGTTTATAAACCTCTTCGGGCGTATTTCCCAAAGGAGGGACATAAGCGACGCCGTCCGAGCCGATGAATCGTTCAAACGCTTCATGGATAGATTCAACATATCCCCGCTCGAGCATGGCACGCGCTAGATGCGGGCGCCCCATGCTTCCCTGCCCCGCATAAGAACGCACCTCATCCATTGTGAGGGGATAACCTAACGCAGTCAACTTTTCGGCGATTGCCGTTAAACGGCGGCTTGTCGTTTCTTTGCCTCGTATCAGAGCCTCTTTTATCGAAGGTTCTTCGCAATCTGAAAAATATCCCAGAATATGAATTTCAACATCTTCATAAACCGATGTCATTTCAATGCCGGGGATAAAAGGCATGCCAAGTTCGTCCGCCTTTTTTTGCGCCTCCGGGATGCCATAAAAGGTGTCGTGGTCTGTCAGTGAGATACATGTCAAACCTATTTGCGAGGCGTATTCAACGACTTGGGACGGCGTGAAACCGCCATCCGAAGCTGTTGAATGCAAATGAAGGTCGCAAGCCATTTACAGCCAAAAAATCCTTTCTTTAAGAAACAGCGTTACATTTCAAATCTTTTTCAATTTTCTTATTTTCCCATCCAATTATCGAAGTTATTTTGCTTTGCATCGGCATGTAATTGTCAAGTTGAAATAAACAACCTTGCGGTTTATAAAAAAATGTTTATTCTGCCCTTGACAGATAAGGTCGAACCCAATTAAGTATTTATGGTAAATTATATGAATGTATTATTAGGAGGTTTTTTTAATGAAACCATCCCGGTTGGTTACACTGGTTACCATCATGACGCTCCTATGCGTCCTTTTATCCGGCTGCCGCAACAAGGATGAAGAGCGCAAAAAGGCTGAAGAACTAAGTTTCAAAAAAGAACGGATGGAAAAAATAAATCAGCGGATGAATGAGATCAATGACGAGATTGCCCGTCTTGAAAATTCGATCTCTGAATTAAACCGCGAAGTTGACAATTACATGTTTAAGACAAAAAACAGTCTTAATTCGCTTAAGAACTCTCACACCGATATTCAAAAGGCTGTATCAGATCTTCATAATTTTATTATTCCGCCCGAGCCTGCGAAAAAACCTGGGCTTCACTGGTTTTTCAAACTCATCATCCTGATTATCATCATTATCGCCCTGACCTTTGCTGTGGTTGCGTGGCGCAATCGCCATAAAGGCGGCGAGGATGAAGAATTTGCCTTTGAGGAAAGTCCCGCCTACGAAGAAGATGGGGCTGACTCCAATGAGGAACGGTGACTTATTTCAGGTTTCAAATTGAACAATCAAAATAGGCATGTTGTTTCTATCTTTAATTTAATCGTTGGTTCACTTTTTATTATCGGCTATTTTGTAATCATGCGCGCCGCCGGTTTTTTTGTCCCAAAGGATTTTGCTTATTTAGGCGGTCCGCTTTCGCTTATACCCATCACAGATGATCTTTTCCGCTCTTCCATTCGCCATTTTCTCCCATGGGAAACCGCCTCGCTTTATTGGAAAATATTCCTTCTTATTCCCGGCGCAACTTTCCTTTCTTTGTATTTTTATAGTAAACTTACATCGGAAAAGATTTCGCATATTCTTCGAATAATTTCAGAAAAGCCGTGCTGGATTCTGTTTATCATAACTATCTTTGCGCTGGTAGGTATTTTAATTTTTGTTTTTTTCGTTTTTCAAAAAACATATTTCACCGACGATGAAAATGCTTATATCACACAAGCATATGTAATTCTCGGCGGGCACGCGCTCGCCCCTCCCCCGCCGGTTGAAAAAAGTTTTATGAACACGTTCATCATTACAAAGGATATGCTCACGGGCAAATATACGATTGGATATCCGGCATTGTTGGCGGCAGGCAAATGGCTGACCGGCACGTTCTATGCTGCGCCGCTCTTGATGGCGCTTTTAACGGTCTGGCTCTTTTTTCTCATCGGCAAAGAGACATATGGCAAGGAGGCGGGAGTCCTTGCCGCCATTTTATTATGCGCCTCGCCTTTGTTTCTTTTCAATGCCTCAACCTTTTTATCCCATACCTCTTCACTATTTTTCTTATCTTTTTTCACATGGTCATTCATCAAGGGGATGCGTCAAAATTCAGCGTTTTGGGGTGTTATATCCGGTTTGGCAATCGGCATGGCGTTTCACATCCGCCAGCTCAGCGCGGTCGGATTTGCCTTCCCCTTTGTCATCTGGCTTACCGTGCGCCTATTGAAAAACAAAAGCGAAGGAAGCGCAAACAAATTCATCGCTTTCTGCGTTGCCGGATTCATCCCGTGTGTATTTTTAACGGCATGGTATAACCGACTGGTCAGCGGTTCGCCTTTGGTGTTTCCTTTTAATCATTACGACCCAACAGAACGCCTCGGCTTTGGCGCCATGTTGCAAGACTTGCGTTACACTCATACTCCGCTAAAAGGTTTTCAAAATCTTTTGGTCAGCGCGGCAAGGCTCAATCTTTGGTTTTTGGGAATGCCTGCTTCGTTTCTTCTACTTCTTCCCGTCCTTTTCCTCCCCAAAACAAAGGAACAGGCACGGAAGGATAAATTCTGTTGGCTCGTCGTAGCATCATACTGCGCCGCTTATATACTCTATTATTCCCCGGGTGTTCCGGACACAGGTCCTATTTATTATTTTGAATTGCTGCTTCCGCTCTGTTTTATTGCAGCAGAAAGTCTTTTAAGAATAGCAGCTTATGCAAGGCAAGAAAACGATATTGGGTATAAATATTCGAGAATCGCGTTAGCCTTTTTCACCATATCCTTGTTGCTCGGGTTTGCGACATTCTATCCTGAAAAGGCGCTGCATATTGCCAGCATGACAGATAAAATCAAGGAACCTTACGACCTTGTAAATAAAGAAGCTCAGCAGCCCGCCATTGTATTCATACACTCGCTGCCGCAGGCGGGGTGGGTTTATGGCTATCGCAACACAGATCCTTATTTGAAAGCGCCGCTCCTTTTCTGCCGCGATTTAGGCGCCGAAAAAAACAGCGAGGTGATTCAAAAATTTCCGAATCGTCATTATTATTTGCTTGCATACGACTCTCAGAAAGCTCGAAGCGAATTAACACAAATCACGCAAAATAATATTGATAACTTCTTGCAGACCAAACTTGAGTAGGTTAGCGGTTGTCTTTTATTTCTGCGGGAAAGCGCCAATGATAAAAAAAATTGCATCTTTTTTATTCGTGACCGTTTTATGCTGCCTCTCTTTCCGCCTTATGGCGCAAGGAGAAACAAGCGCCACGCTTCAGGCTCTCTCGGATGAATTTTCATATCTTTCGTGGACAGAATCCGCCCTTGGTTTGCGGGACGAGCCTTCAACGCCTATTGAACAGATTACAGTTTATGAAAATATCTCGCTTCGCCAATGTCTTGAAATTGCTATTGCCGGCAATTTTGATATTCAAAACAGCAAACGGGATCTTCTCATTAGCCAGTCCTCCTACCGCGAGGCAAAATCTGAATTCCTTCCCTCTTTCAATCTGGGAGCTGAAACGGAATATAATCGAACGCGCAAAACAGTGAACGATGTTCAAGAAGAAACTCGCCGCGAGCGACAAAACCTTGCCCTAACTGCCCAACAAAATCTTGCCACTGGAGGCAACGTCAAGGCATCTGTGGATACTGTCCGCACAAAATTATCCAACTCGGATCAGGAAATCACAAATGATGGCGCTATAAAGCTCAATCAGCCGCTGCTCAGAGGAGGCGGACTCAGACGCGGTCTTGCGAATGTTCGCAGCAGCCGCCTCTCGTTGATGGATAGCGAGATCTCAGACGCCTTGCGCCGACGGGATATAGTCCTTGCGGTTATTGAACAATATTATGGCATTCTACGCGCCAAAAGCCAGCTCCGCGTCAGCCTTGACGCCCTTGAACAAAAATTGCGTTTCCTTGAGGCAACCAAAATCAAATTCAGCCTTGATCAAATTGCCGAAAGCGAAGTTTCGCGTTCGGAGATTCAGTATCTACAAGAACGAGATCAGGTCGTTACACGCCGCCGTTCTTACGAAGAGCAGCTGGAAGCCCTTCTCATTCTGCTCGGGCTTCCGCTTCAAACAAGTATCAGCATTCACGATATCACAGAGTCTTTGCTTCAGATGGGCGATGTTCATATTCCCGAATTGGACGAGTGCATCGCCGAGGCGCTTGCCAACCGATATGAACTTGTTCAGAGCGACATCGCCATTCGACAGCGCGAGATTGCGCTTCAAACCGCTAAAAATGAAACCCTCCCCGACCTTGATTTTGACGTCAGCTATTCTGCCGGCGATCAAGGAAATAAATTCAGGGACAGCCATGACCTGAATGACCATGATTCGTGGAATATCGGTCTTTCCCTGAACATCCCATTCCCAAACATACCAAAAAAGGAGGCTGTGCGCAGGGCGCGCCTTAATCTGGAAAAAGCTGAAATTAATCAAAAAAGCCGCGAGCGCGAAATCATTCGCGATGTGACGCAAGCATACCGCCGCGTCAAGGCAAGCGAATCAAGCCTTGTCATCCTGAAGAAAACCGTTGAACAAGCGGAAAAAAGCCTTGAACAGGAACTAGGGCGATTTGACGCTGGGCTCTCAACAAGCAACGATGTCCGCCAAGCTCAAGACGACCTCTTTCAGACGCGCACGAATTACTTTGGCGAGATTGTCAATTACCAGATAAATATTGCGCGCCTTTACAAGGCAACGGGAAAGAACCTGAATTAAACCGTTAATTGAAATAATTTATACCGGTGATTAAACGATGTTAAAAAAATTTTTAGTTATATTTATGATTCTTCTCATCTGCGGCGGCGGCGGCTATTACGCCTATCAACATTTTTATAAACGCGCCTTATCCTCTGTTGCGCCGATCCCATCCGCCGTAGCGCAGAAAGGCGCATTTGATGTCACGATATCTGCCATCGGACTTCTCGATGCCGCTGTTAAAAAAAATGTCACATCCGACTTCGGCGGAAAAATCATCAAACTTATTCCAGAAGGCACTTATGTTAAAGAAAACGAGCCGGTCATCTGGCTCGATGTATCTGAACTCGAAGACCAAAAAAAAGAATATGAGGTGGAGGTTCAACTTGCGGAAACGCGGCTGAAACAAAAAGAGGAAACCCTGCGTCTGACTAAATTAAAAAATGAGCTTTCCCTCAAAGCGGAAAATGCTAAAGTTGATTTCCAAGACTTAAAACTCCAGGATGCAAAAAATAATTACGATAAACAAAAAATCCTCGTGGATAAAAATCTCGTGGCTCGCTCCGCTCTTGATGATGCCCAAATCGCGTTGCTACAAGCTGAACTTTCGCTCAAACAAGCTAAAATCAATTTGAAAAAATTGGAAGAGGATCAGGCATCCGACGTAAAAATCAAGACGTCAGATGTGGAAAGCGCAAAGGTTGATTTGGAAAGACAAAAACAAAAACTCAATGACGCCCTTGATAAAATCGAAAAAGCTGTCATCAAGGCAAACGGACAGGGGCACATCTCTTATGCCATCATCTGGAAGAGCGGCAAAATGAGTAAGATTGCCGAAGGCGACCAACCTTGGCGCCGCGCCACGCTTATGGAAATTCCTGACCCTGCAACCATGCAAGCCAAAATTCCCATCAGCGAAATAGACATCGGCAGAATCAATATCGGTCAACCTGCCGAAATCACAGTGGACGCCCTGCCCGGGCAGACCTTCAAGGGAAAGGTTGAGACAAAGAGCGTTGTCCCCATTGGCGACCCGGAAGAATTCTTCGGCGGCGGAGGCGGCAGTTATGCGCGCGGCAAGGAGTTTGATGTCCGCATCAAACTCGATAATCCCGATGATAATTTTCGCCAAGGGATGACTGCCCGCGTTCGGGTCTTTATCAATAAACTCAACGATGTCACTTTCATTCCACAGGAAGCCCTTTTTGGCGAAAAAGAAAACCGCTACGTCTTCATCAAAAAAGGGGATAGTTATGAAAAACGAACCGTTGCCTTTGGTGACTCAAATCAAAACCATATTATTATCACAAGCGGCGTTTCGGCGGACGAAACCGTTCTTTTGCGAGACCCGACAAAAAAAATCGAACGTATTGGAACTTTAGATGAATTAAAAAAAGGCGCCGAACCGGCGATAGGTACGGCAAGTCAATAAACCATGCAAGAAACGAAAAATAATTCGCTTATAATACTAAAGGAGATAAAAAAAACCTATCTCCTTGGCTCGACCGAGGTCAACGCCCTTCGCGGCATCAACCTCAACATTGACCGCGGCGAATATGTTGCTATCATGGGTCCCTCGGGGTCGGGCAAATCCTCTCTTATGCACATCCTCGGGTGCCTTGACCGCCCCTCCGGTGGGCATTATACTCTCGATGGTCGGCGCGTGGACAGCCTCAACGATGTGCAATTATCCCATACTCGCAACGTTCAAATAGGCTTTGTATTTCAAAATTTCAATCTCCTTCCTCAGATGACCGTTCGGGAAAATGTGGAACTCCCCATGGTTTATAGCGGCAGACATCTTGGCGAGCGCCGGAAAATTTCCGAAAAATATATCGAGCAGGTCAAACTGGGACACAGAATCAACCACCTTCCCTCCGAGCTCTCAGGCGGCGAACGTCAGAGAGTTGCCATCGCGCGCGCCCTTGTCAACGATCCCTCCATTTTGATGGCGGATGAACCAACCGGCAACCTCGACACAAAAACCGGGCATGAAATCATGTGCATCTTTGACGAAATCAGCGCCAGCGGGAAAACGATTATCCTTGTCACCCACGAACCCGATATTGCAAAACATGCCAGCCGTGTTATCCATATCCTTGACGGTCTCGTTTCCTCCGACGAACGCCGCGCCTGAAACGCAACCAATCTCCGCTCCATAAACCATACTCAAAAACCGCATAAAAAGTTTCTGTTTTATTAACATGAAAGACTCCCCGAAAATGGTTGCCGGTGGCTTAGCAGTTTTAAAATAGTTTTTTGCTGATTTGGTTTTACAAACTGTTTTGGGGTAAGTATGGGTTGGTTAGCATTATAATTCGGGGAATGAAATCCATGCGACTTTTTTTTATTGTTCCGCCGCAAGAGTATAACGAGGTCGGGAGTCCGATTGACCGCGTTTATGGCTGCAACTACGGCTTTGATTACAAACCGCCTATTCACATGCTGAGCGCGGCAACCGCAGCGGAGTCGGCGGGACATTCGATACGGTTTTTGGATTCTCCCGCCGAGAATCTGCATGAGCGCGAATTTGAAAAAATCATGGAGAGCGAGCAGATAGATGCGGCGTTTTTCTTTACGCCGTATCTTTCAACGAGCGAGGATCGCAAAGCGGCGCAATTCATCCGAAGAGCCAAAGGGTCTAAGCCGCCTGTGGTTTTTATGGGCGCGGCGCCTTCGTGGAAGCCGGAGATGTTCCTTGATATTGAGAATTCGTTTGTGATTCGGGGCGAACCAGAGCGGACGCTTTTGGAGTTGCTGGCGGCGTTCGGCGGGTCTGGAGATTTTGAAAATATCAAAGGGTTGTCCTTTATTAAGAATGGTCGGCAGGTGGACAATCCTTTTCGGGATTTGATGGATGTTAATGAGCTGCCGATTCCGAACCGCCGCCTGCTTCTGGGGCGTTATCGTTTGAACCGATTGAATGTTGCGCCTGTGACAACGATGTGCGTTTCGCGGGGATGCGCCTATCGCTGCACATTCTGCGCGCCGAACGGTGTGGATCAGGCGATTGAGCTGGAATATAAGCGGCTTCAGGAAAAATACGTTAAGCGTCCGCCGTTGCGCAAGCGCTCTGCGCCGCTTGTCATCAAGGAATTTCAGGAGATTGCGCGTCTGGGTTATAAAGGTATCGAGATAAGCGACAATCATTTTTTGTGGGAGAAGAGCCGCACGTTGGAGATTTGCGCAGGCATCAAAGATTTGGGGCTGGAGTGGATCTGCCTCGCGCGAGCGCCATTCCTGCATGATCCGGAAGTGGTCGAGGCGTTGCGGGATGCGGGTTGCAAGATGGTTTATATGGGGACGGAGTCTTTTGTTCAGGAGATTTTGGATGACATCCATAAAGATTTGAAGGTGGATGATATCTTCAAGGCTGTTGAGGTTTGTAAACGGTGCGGCGTTGAGCCGGAGGTTTCGGTGATGATGGGGGCTTCGCCGCTGGAAACACCGGAGACGATTGATTACTCTCTGAAGGAGGCGGCAAAGCTGGGGACTCGTTTTGTGCATTACAGCGCGGCGCTCCCCTTCCCTAACACGGAGCTTTATGACGAGGCTAAGAAAAACGGGTGGTTTTTGCGGGGTGAATTTGAATCTGTGGATAACGCAAAGGAGGCTATCATCAATCTGCCTCACATCACGGCAGAAGAGCTGCGTCGGAAATTGAAGTGGGCGTATTTTCGACAGTATTATTCTGTGCGGGGAGTTTGGTTGACTCTGAAGAATATCCGCTCTTTCGGCGATTTGATTCACAAAGGGCGGATGGCGCTTAAGCTGCTTCAGCAGACGATTTTTGGATTGCGGAGGAAAGAAAAGCCATGAGGGTTGCAATGATAGGTCAAAAGGGGCTTCCCGCTACATTCGGAGGGGTTGAGAAACATTGCGAGGAGTTGGGCGCGCGCCTTGTATCGTTGGGTTGCGATGTGACTGTTTTCTGCCGTCCTTACTACTCCGCCAAAAAAATCGCCGAAATGAAACTGGAAAAGATAAACAGCCGTCATTATATTTACAAAGGCATGACGCTGGAGATGCGTCCCACGATTCCGACCAAGCATATGGACGCCGCCGCGCACACGCTTCTTTGTTCGATGCTCAGCGCATTTCGCAAGTATGACGTTGTGCATTATCATGCGTTGGGACCGACTTTTTTTTCTCCGATGGTTCAAATATTCGGGAAGAAAACTGTTGCAACTGTTCATGGGCTGGACTGGCGGCGAGGCAAGTGGGGCGCATTTGCAAAGAAGTTTTTGCGCATGGGTGAAAAGGTGGCGGCAACACGCCCCGATGCGCTGATTGTGGTTTCGCGCACGCTGCGCGATTATTTCAAGAAACATTATCATCAAGATGTTCATTACATACCCAACGGCATCAACCCGCCACAGCGAGCGGCGGCGCGGGATATCCAAGTGCGTTGGCATCTGGAAAAAGGGTCCTACATCCTTTTTGTGGGACGGCTTGTCCCGGAAAAAGGATGCCACACGCTCATCAGCGCTTTTCGCAAAACGGAAACGGATAAATCGCTTGTTATCGCAGGCGGGGATAGCCACTCTGAGGAGTATATCAAAAAACTTCACAAATTGGCGGAAGGAGACGGGCGCATCCTTTTTACGGGATTTGTTTATGGGAACACGCTGGATGAGCTTTATTCCAACGCTTATTTTTATACGCATCCATCAGACTTGGAAGGGCTCCCTCTTTCGCTCTTGGAGGCGCTGAGTTACGGCAACTGCGTTCTGGCGAGCGATATTCCGGAGAATGCAGAGGTGATTTCACCGGAAGGGCGGGAGGAGAACGGGTTTCTATTCAAGACAGGCGATGTGGATTCGCTGGCGCAGAAGATGCGTTATCTTTTAGACCACCCAATGATTGTCATGGAAAAAGCGGGCGATGTGCAGGATTATGTAATGAATTCTTACAATTGGGATCGCATAGCGGAGGAGACGCTCGGCGTTTACCGCAAAGCTTGCGGGCGTTCTAATGCATAGCGATTTATAGCGTCCGCCCACCAAAACCTATTGGCCATATTTCAGGACGAGTTCGCGAATAAATTTGAACCTCTCAAAGCTGACGTCATCCGGGACGGAATGGTCGGAGTGATAGATGTAGCCTCCACCCTTTTTGGCAAATGTGATTTTTGAGCGGATTTCCTCTTCGATAACGGCGGGATCGGGATGAGCCATCTTGCGGACGTCTATGCCGCCCATAAAGGCGAGGACATCGCCGTATTCTTTTTTCAACTCGCATACATCCATTCCCGCCTTGACTTCAAGGGGCTGGAGGCAATCGAAGCCGGATTCGATGAGGGCGGGGATGTGCGCTTTGACGTTGCCGCAGCTGTGCAAGATGACGGGGCATCTGCGTTGGTGAAAAAAGCCGCAGATGCGTTTGTGAAAGGGTTGCAGGAGCTGGCGGTAAACGTCTGTGGAAAAGAAGGGGCCGTTTTTGTATCCGAGGTCATCAAAGACGAACGCGCCGTCAAAATCATATCCCATGCCGAACATCTCCTCAGCGCATTCGAGGACAAGGTTTGTGTGGCGTTCCCATATTTCAATGATCCAATCAGGTTCCGTGAGGAGGGCTGGAAGGAGCGTCATCGGACCTATGATTGTGGAGAAGCGGTCGTATCCTATGCCGGCTCCAAAGAGGATAAATTTCCCTTGTTTTTTTGCTTTTTCAAGATTGGGTTTATCCGTTCGCCATTTGATGCGGTTTTTCTTAAAGACAAGGCGGTGTTTGAGTTCTTCCCATCGTTCGCGCGTGGTTAGATAGAAATCAATAAGCTCGGGAGTGGATGTGGAATTTTTCCAATTTTTAAGAGTTGCTCCGCTGTTATCGGTAAAAATTTCATATTCATCGGTTTCTTCGAGTGTTTTGCGACGGAGCATGAAAGAAGTGTCTGGCCCGAACTGGGCTGTTTCAAACTCAAAATAATCTGCGGCGCTTTTACGGGGCGGAAGTCCTTCCTTTCGCCAACGGCGGATAGTGGTTTCCCACGGGTTATCAGTAAAGGGAACACGGTCGGTTTCTTTGCGTTTGATGGCGGCGAGGATGCGTTCTTTTGGAAGCATGGGAGTCTCCGGGCGAAAATATTTTTTTATTTTTTTTCTAAGAGCTCGCGGACATGACTGTATATTTTTTGATGAACTTCTTCAACACTGCCGGCGCCTTCTATGCGGCGGATTTCGGGATAGGTCATGGCGTCGAAGTTAGCTTTTACTTTTCTGAGGTATTCGAGTTTTTCAAAAAGGTTGGATGAATCGCCGCGGCTTTTTTCGATGCGCGACGGCGCATAATCCGCCGGAATGGAAAGGTAGATGACAAGGTCGGGGGTGATGGCGATTTTCCGATTTTCGGCATTGATGAATTCGGGGTCGAGTCCGAGCGCGCCTTGATAGGCAATGGAGGAATAGAAATATCGGTCAATGACGACAATCGTTCCGGACTGGAGCGCCGGGAGTATGTTCTCCGCGACATCTTGTTTGCGGTCTTCGAGGAAGAGTTCGAACTCTTGCATGGGCGTGATTCGGTCGCGTCCTTCTTGAGCAAGCGCTCTGATTTGCCTGCCATAAGGTCCGTCTGTGGGTTCTTTGAGGTAAAGCGCCTTGAAGCCGTCGCGGCGGAGCGCGTCGCAGAGCATCTTTGCCTGAGTGGTTTTACCTGCGCCGTCAATGCCTTCGATGGCAATGAAACGGGCGTTGATTTGGTTTTTATGTTGCGGTTTTGCCATTTTTTCAAATCTTCAAACGGGATTTGCAAAGATAATGAAAGAGTGAAAACGGAGGCGAAGGCGGCTGTCAAGAACCGATTCCTGCGAAAACAACCGCTTGACGGGAGGCGCGGGGGTGTATAGTTCATCAACTTCAATTTGTGAATGATTCTTAAAATCGGCAAACTATGAAAAAAGTTTTGCTTATCAATCCGCCATCTGGGCTTTATCGGCGGGACGACCGATGTCAATCACGCGTGGAAGATCAAACGGTCCGGATTATTTTTCCGCCGATGGATCTGGCGTATCTGGCTGCGGCGGCTCAGGCGGCGGGCGCGCAGGCTCGCATCGAGGATTTCCCCGCTTCGGGTAAAACATGGCAGGATTTCAAGGCAATTCTACAGGATTACGCGCCGGATATTCTTGTTATCAGCGTCACATCCGCCACAGCGTCTGAGGATTTGAAAGCTGCATCGGCGGCAAAGGAGATTTGTCCGAGTTGTTTGACGCTTGCTAAAGGGGAATATGTTGTATATTTTAGCGATAAGATTTTGCGCGACTTTCCCGATCTGGATGCGTTGTTGACGGGCGACATCGAGGCGGCGCTGTCAAGGGTTATAAACGGCGAATGGGCGGCGGGCGGCGGGCAGCTCATCCACGGCGAGCCATCTTCGGCTTTCGAGAGGCTTTTTCCGGCGCGGGATTTGCTGGATAACAGGCTATATCGGAGCCCAGAAACGGGGAATCCGCTGACTGTTATTCAAGCGAATCGGGGGTGTTCGGCGCATTGCATATTTTGTCCGGCTGGGACGCTTTCCGGCTATAAGCTACAGCTGCGCGCGCCGGCGCATGTGGTTGCCGAGGCAAATGAATGTGTTGAGCGTTTTGGCATCAGGGAATTTTTGTTCAACGGGGACACGTTCACGATGAACAAGGCGTGGGTGCTGGAGTTGTGCCGCCGAATCAGAGAGGCGCATCTGGATATACGCTGGGGATGCAACAGCCGCGTGGACACATTCGACCGCGAACGCGCGGAGGCGTTGAAGGGCGCGGGGTGCTGGGTGGTGGCGTTTGGGGTGGAATCGGGCTCGCAGGATATGCTGGACAAAATGAAAAAGAAAACGACGCTGGAGCAGGCGCGCCGGGCTGTTGGATGCGCGAGGGCGGCGGGGCTTTGCACGCATGCCTTTTTTATCATCGGACTGCCGTGGGAAACGCGGGAGACGCTGCAGGAGACGCTTATATTTGCGCGGGAGCTTGACACGGATTTTTTTGATTTCAACATTGCATATCCGCTGCCGGGCACGGAATATTATGAGATTGCCATTCGGGACGGGTTGATTAATCCGGACGCATCGGGGAGCTATGCGCAGGCGGCGGCGCGCACTTATACCCTTTCGGGAGAGGAGCTGACGCAATGGCGCCGGAGGGCGTTGTTATCGCTTTATCTGCGTCCTTGGTTTATATTAAGAACAATCATGCGCGTGATATGGAAACCGAGGATTTTCATGAATTATATTCGGGAGGGGTTTGCCCGTTTATTATATCTGACAAGATAAGAATGTGAAAATAATTAACAAAGAATTTAGTTGATAAAGGGGTTCAATCCCATTACGGAACTGTAAGTTCATAATTAAATAAATTGAGCAAACTATAATATTATCAAATAAAAAAGGAGAACGCGCTATGGGAATCATGGACAAAATCATCGAGAGGGCAAAATCGAACAAACAAAAGATTGTTCTACCGGAGTCTTTTTATGAGGCTCGGACAGTCAAGGCGGGCGCTATCATTCAGCGCGAGGGCATTGCCGATGTGACATTGCTGGGGGATCCGGAAAAGGTGAAGGATTTGGTCAAGGACGTAGGCATTTCGCTCGATGGCGTTGCAATTTTGGACCATGAAAAGAGCGATTTGCTGGAGTCTTTTGCGGAGACTTACCGTGAAATCCGCGTCAAAGAGAATTTGACAAAAGATCAGGCGATTGCCCAGATGAAAGACCCTCTTTATTTTGGGACGATGATGGTGAAAAAGGGCATTATGGGCGGTATGACCTGCGGCGCATACAACACCACAGCCAATGTTATGCGCGCAGCTATCAAGATTATAGGGTCTCAAAAGGGCATCAAGACGGTTTCATCCTGTTTTTTGATGATTGTCCCGGATTGCCCTTATGGCGCGGACGGCGCAATGATTTATGCGGACTGCGGCACGGTGCCTAATCCTAATGAGGAGCAGCTGGCGGACATCGCCATTGCAGCGGCGGGAATGTGCAAGATGCTGCTTGGCGTGGAGCCTTATGTGGCGATGCTTTCTTTTTCAACTTATGGCAGCGCGAAAGACCCGCTTGTGGACAAGGTGATTAATGCGACGAAGATAGCCAAAGCGAAGGCGCCGGAACTGAATATAGACGGCGAGCTTCAGGGCGACTCGGCGTTGATTGCCTCCATCGGTCAGAAAAAATGCCCGGGCAGTCCTGTGGCGGGCAAAGCCAACACGCTTATTTTCCCCGATTTGAATGCGGGCAATATCGCTTACAAGTTGACGCAGCGTCTTGCTAAGGCGGAGGCATACGGACCTCTCGTTCAGGGATTGGCGCTGCCGGTGAACGACCTTTCGCGCGGATGCTCCACAGAAGACATCGTTCAGGTGTCTGCTGTGACCGCTATTGAAGCGCAGGCGATGAAGAAATAATATGAAGCAGATATTCTGGAAATTATCCGGCGCAGGCAATGATTTCATATGTTTTGATAACCGCCAAGGGGTTATTGCTCCAATGTTGAAGACAAAACTGGCGGTTGATTTGTGCCGGAGGGGCTATTCCGTCGGGGCGGACGGCGTTCTTTTTATTGAGCCATCGCAGAAGGCGGATTTTACGATGCGCATTTTCAACGGCGATGGGAGCGAAGCGGAGACTTGCGGGAACGCTTCGCGGTGTATTGCGCGTCTGGCTCTGGAGCTGGGGATAGCCCCCGCCAGAATGTCGTTTGAGACAAAATCAGGCGTTTATCGCGCCTCTGTTCAAAACAACTACGCCTCCGTTGAAATGACAGACCCGGATGAGATGCGGCTAAATATTGCCTTTGACGAGGATTGGTTTCCCGCAGAGGTGTTGCATTCGATTTGCATTGGCGTTCCGCATGCGGTCGCATTTTTGAAGGAGGAGAGTCTGAAAGGGATTAACGTTTTTGGAATGGGCAGGACGTTGCGGCATCATCCGCTCTTCCAACCGGCTGGGACGAACGTCAATTTTGCGCGGGTTATGGATCGCGGCAATATCGAGATTCGCACGTATGAACGAGGCGTGGAGGAGGAAACGCTGGCATGCGGAACGGGTTGCGCCGCAACAGCGGTTATTGCGGGGCATCTGGATCTGGCGGACTCCCCTACTCGTATGCACACGCAAGGCGGTCTGATTAACACGATTCATTACAAAATAAAAGACGGTAAGACAACCAGTCTCATCCTTGAAGGAGATGCGCGCATTGTTTACAAAGGCGAGATAGATATCGAGATATAAACAACCGACGATTATGAGGGGGATTTACATCGGGCTGGGGGCGAATCTGGGCGACAGGGCGGGTAATATAAACCGAGCCCTTAATCAGTTAAACGCCCCACCCTTTTTCAAATTGCTCAGGGTATCCTCTTTTTACCGTTCGGAGCCTTGGGGCGTTAAAAATCAGCCATGGTTTTTGAATGCGGTTGCGGAAATTGAAACGCCGCTTCAGCCGCATGATTTGCTTGCGGAATTAAAAAAAATAGAGCGGGACTTGGGGCGGATGCCTTCGGACATGCTCTGGGGTCCCCGCGTTATAGATTTGGATATCATTCTATATGGCGAGATGGTGATAAATTCGCCGACGCTTTCGATTCCCCATCTTAATTGTTTAAAGCGATTATTTGTCCTTATGCCGCTTGTGGAGATGGATGAGACGCTCGTTCATCCCGAAAGCGGCAAATTATTTCGATTATATCTTGAGGAACTTGAGGAACATCAGGCGGCAGGAACATGTTTGAGATTCAATCCAACAGCATAGAGGAGACATTGCAACTGGGGAGGCGGGTTGCCGAAGGGCTCAAGGGCGGAGAGGTTATTGCCCTGACAGGCGAGCTGGGCGCGGGCAAAACGGTGTTTGTGAAGGGGTTGGCAAAAGGGTTGGGGATTGAGGAGACGATAACGAGTCCAACCTTTGTTCTTGCGAGAACCTACCAAGGTCGGCTGCTTTTGCATCATATTGATTTATATCGTCTTGAAACATGCAATGACCTTGATTCCATCGGGATTGACGATTATTTAGGCGGCGGTGGCGTTATCGCCATCGAATGGGCGGAAAAATTCATGGGCGATTTGCCGCCTCCGTTTCTTCATATCATCATTGAACCTGGGGAAGATGAGCGGCGGTTGATTCAGATAGCGGCGGCGGACGGGGCGGCGTGGGAGGGAGTATACAATTCTCTGCGCTGGAGGCAAAACGGTTTTTCTTGACCGCAGGGGATGCCCCATGATTAGTATCATCGGATTAATTAAACGAAACAAATCATGCGATTTCTGAAAGGATTTTTATTGTGAAGATTTTATTCGTGTCCTCCGAGGTGGTGCCATTTGCCAAAACGGGCGGGCTTGCCGATGTTGCTGGGGCGCTTCCAAAGGCGTTAAAAAATATGGGGCATGACGTTCGGGTTGTTATGCCGAAATACAAGGCGATTGATGGTAAGGTCTTCGGGCTTAAAACAATCCTTGATGAGATTAAAGTTCACTTTCAGTTGATTACGAACTATACGCAGATTCAGGGAACGACCTTTCCAGGGACGGATATTCCGGTTTATTTTGTGAAGTTCGATCCTTATTTCAACAGGCAGGAGTTGTATGCGGAGGGCGGTTCCGATTATCCGGATAATGCACAGCGTTTTTCGCTTTTTTGTATGAGCGCGCTCTGGATGTTGCGCGGGCTGGACTGGCGTCCGGACATCATTCATTGCAATGACTGGCAGACGGCGCTGATTCCTTCGTATCTGAAGCATCATCCGGATTTGAAGATGGATGAGTTTTACAATCGGATCAAGGTGCTTTATACGATACACAATCTGGCATTTCAGGGACAATTTGACGAGAGCATGTTGAAGACTATCGGGCTGGGGTGGGAAGTATATTCCATGGACGGCATGGAGTTTTATCGTAAGATTAATTTGATGAAAGCCGGGATTGTTTTTTCGGATGAGATAACAACGGTTAGCGAGACATACGCCAAAGAGATTCAAACTTTTGAATATGGCTGCGGGCTGGATGGCGTGCTCCGTCATCGGAGCGAGCATGTGACCGGCATAATCAATGGGATTGATTACAATGAATGGAGTCCGCAAGTGGACAGTTTGATTCCCGCCAAATACTCGCCGGAGCAAATGGCAGGCAAGGCGGAATGTAAAAAGGCGTTGCAGAAAAAGCAGAATCTGCCTGCGAGAGAGGACGTTCCGCTGATTGGGATGATTTCGCGCATGACAGACCAGAAGGGGTTCGATTTAATCGTTGCAAACGCCGCGGAACTTTTTAAGCTGGATATTCAATTTGTCCTTTTAGGCGCAGGCGACCAGCAATATCAGACAATCTTTGAGAAGATAGCCAAAGAATATCCCCAAAAGGTTGCGGTGAATATCAAAAAAGATAACCAGATGGCTCATGAAATCGAGGCGGGAGCGGATTTATATCTTATGCCTTCCAAATATGAGCCGTGCGGGTTAAATCAGCTCTATAGCCTTAAATATGGAACGGTTCCCATTGTGAGAAAAACCGGCGGGTTGGCGGATAGCATCACAGATGCGACGCCGGAAAGCATCGGCGATGGAACGGGAACGGGTTTCGTTTTTGAGCAATATACTCCCGATGCGCTTTTTAAAACAATCAATCGCGCCCTTAAGGTCTATGAGGATAAAAAAGTCTGGAAAAAAATCCAACTTAATGGGATGAGCAAGGATTTTTCTTGGGATTCCTCGGCGAAGAAATATGTGGCACTTTATCGCAAAATGCTTGGCGCTTGACGCTGTAAATTTATGATTATCGGATTAATGCGCGTGGATTTGCTGCTTCCGGGGTGTTATTCCCTGAAGGAAAAACGTTCCATTATAAAGAAACATCTTTTTAGAATCCGCAAAAATTACAATGTTGCCGTGTCGGAATCGGAGCATAATGACATCTGGAATCGTGCAGAGTTATCCTTCCTCACAATGAACTGTCTTAAAGACCCTGTGGAGAACACACTTCGCAAGATTCTGCATGAGCTGGATACTGCTTGCGATATGCAGGTTCTTTCCGAGCGCACCGAACTTATCTAATCGGGCAACAGCGCCATAACGCAAAATGTTATTTCTGTTTTTAATGTTCGACGCCCACCTTTATTAATCAAGAATCATCGCCGCATTGATGATGCGTCCGGTTTTGTCGCCGCCGCGATATGAGTAAAACATGTCTCGACGGCATCGGGTGCAGTGCGGGCTTTTGTGTATATTGCCTGCGGGAATGCCGTTTTGAATCAGTTGCCATGCGATTACCTGTCTTAAATCAAGATTGCGTCCGTCCAGGATATCGGGGGCATTGGGGCAGGCGTCGGCGAATGTTTGCGCCAGTTCGGGGCTGACTTCATAACAGCAGATGCCGATGGAGGGCGCAAGCCAGACGATGATGTCTTCGGGTCGCGAGCCGCGAGAGCGCATGGTTTGCAGGGCTTTTGGGGCGATGCCGGAAAGCGTTCCTCGCCAGCCGGAATGAGCGAGCGCAAAACGCCGTGCGGCGATATCTACAAGAAATATAGGCACGCAATCGGCTGTATAAACGGCAAGCATTATATTGGGGACATCTGTTCCAACGGCATCTGTATGGTCGCAAACAATAAACGGTTTTGATTCTGTTGAGATGGATTTCTCATCAATGAACCGTATATTATCGGTGTGTCTTTGATTGCCATAGATGATAGAACGCGGCGAGACATTCCATAAATCGGCAAGGCGGCGGAGTTCTGTTTGTTTTTCCGCAGGATTGGGGTTGAAGGCTTTTGTTGTGGAGGCATGCTTCAGACGAGGGATATGATTCAACGCATCGCATTCAATAAACATGTTAATCCTTTCTCACAGATAGTTGGCGGCGAGTTGACCGCAGGCGCCTTTGATGCCGCGTCCCATGGAGTAGCGGACGGCGACATTGAACCCTTTGGCATCGAGATGGGAGCGGAAACGCTCGACGGTCTCCGGCGGCGAGGCTTTGAAAGGCAGGCGGTCATCCTCATTGAAACAGAGGAGGTTAATTTTGCAACGGATAGAGCTGACGAGTTGAATGAGTCGGCGCAGGTCTTCTTCGGAATCGTTGACATCTTTTAAAAGGGTGTATTCAAATGTGATATGGCGGCGGTTTTCAAGGGGGAACTCGCGGCAGGCTTTAATAAGTTCGGCGAGCGGATATTTTTTGTTGATGGGCATGAGCGCGCTCCGAGTTTTATCATTGGGCGCGCCGAGGGAGACAGCGAGGTTGACGCCTGTCCGCGCGGCAGCAAGGGCGCGTATGCCGGGGATAATACCCGCGGTTGAAACCGTAATGCGGCGCGTGGGGATGCCGACAGCATCAGGAGCGGTCAGGAGACGCAGGGCAGGAATGAGGTTATCCATATTGAGCAGCGGTTCTCCCATGCCCATAAAAACGAGATTGGTGATGGGTTGATTTTTTAGAATTTCACGGCGGACGGATTGCACTTGATCTATAATTTCGGCGGCGGTGAGGTTGCGGCGGAGTTTGATTTTGCCTGTCAGGCAGAAACGGCAATCAAGAGAACAGCCCGCCTGCGAGGAGATGCAGAGCGTCCAGCGGTGTTCCTTTGGCATGAGGACGCCTTCCACGCGAAGTCCGTCGTTCAAGCCGAAAAGGATTTTCTGAGCGCCATCGGCGTCGCGGAGGATTTCCTCGATTTTAACGCCGCCGATTTGATATTGGGAGGCGAGCCATGAGCGCAAATCTGCTGGGATGTTTGACATTTCATCAAAGGAGCGGGCGTCTCGGCGATAGAGCCATTGGTGGATTTGGCGCGCGCGGTATCCTTGAAATCCGGCGCGCTGGACGAGGGCTTCAAGTTCGACAAGCGTTTTTCCCCGCAATTCCTCCATTATATGGCTCCTCCATTTAGCGGTTTGATGAGGAGCGCCAAAAAGAAGGGACCGCCAAGAAGGGCGGTAATTACGCCGACAGGGAGCTCGGCGGGGGCAATAAGCGTCCGAGCCGCAGTGTCGCACAGGGCGAGGAAAGCGCCGCCTGTCAGAACGGATACAGGCAGGAGAAGACGATGGTCTGCGCCAAGCACGAGCCGCAAGCCATGCGGAACGATGAGCCCGATAAAGCCGATGGGTCCGGAAAAAGCAATGGCAGTTCCGACAACAAGGGAAGATGCGGCATAGAGTCTTTTCATAACGCGGGGGACGTCAACGCCGAGCGAGCGGGCAGACATTTCATCAAGGGCGAGCGCGTTCATGTCGCGGGCATGAAAAAGAATGACAGCCAAGCCGATGGCTTGAAATGGAAGCAGGATGAGGATGGGGCTGTAGCGGTCGATATCAAGGCTGCCCATCAGCCAGTGCATAATAAGGACTGTTTGCGCAGGGTCTGATAGAAACTGAATCAAGAGGATGAGCGCGCTGAAGAAAAGATTCAGCGTGACGCCCGCCAAAATGAGGGCGACGTTATGGAGGATGCCTTGTCTTTTGCCGAGTTGATAAACAAGCCAGAGGGTTATGAGCGCGCCGAGAAAGGATGCGAGCGGTTGAAGGAAGGGGATGCGGATGACGAGCGCTTCGGCATATAGAAGCGCAAGCACGCTGAAAAGGGAGCTGCCGCCGGATATGCCGAGCGTGTAAGGCGTTGCCAACGGATTTTTTAGCATTGCCTGAAAGGCGACGCCGGAGGCGGCGAGTGCGGCGCCCACAAGCGCGGCAAGCAACGTTCGAGGCAAGCGCACGCGGAAAAGGATAGCGGCATCGGGATTCATTGATTTCGGCAGCGAGGAGTCCAACGCCTTAGAGATGGAAATTTTTTCAAAACCTATTAACGGGCAGAGGGCGAGCGCCGATAAAAATATAAAGAGCGACAATCCCAGAATCGCGAAAAATTTTGTGTATGTTAATCCTTTGAACGGCATAACGTGAAGTGTTTTATCTTTATGTTATGGGCGGTTTCAAACAAAATCCGCGAGGATAATAAATTCAGGTTGATTTGACGGCGATAAACAATATTTCAACAAATGTGCTGGAAGCGGCTGAGATGACGGGGAGAACGGTGAGCGCTGCGAAGGAATAAAGGTTCGCAAACGGCGAATTATTTGTTATGAATTATTAAAATATTACAGTTTTCTTTTTTGAATTAAAAAATCCCAAACATCATTGATTCGGCGAAGATGTCCTGAAAATCTGGGCGACCGGCAAGCTCTATGAATGCGGTGCGGCGGGCAAGTTCGAGCGCCTTTGCGCGCATAGGGGTGCGCAGAAGCGTTTCGGATGCTCCGGCGAGCGCGGCGTTGCCGATGAATTTGATTTGCTCTTTTTCTGCCGCGGGAATGAGCCCTGCAATGAGGGCATCCTCCGGGTTTATGAAATTGCCAAAAGCGCCTGCGATATAGATTTTATCGAGGGCGGATGCGGCAATGCCGTATTCTTTAAGGAGGAGTTGCACGGCGGCGGCGATGGCGCCTTTTGCCAGTTGAAACTGGCGTATATCCTTTTGAGTAAGAAAGATGTCCCGCTGCGCGCCTTCATTCTTTCGAATGAGCATGAATCCGAGACCTTCTTCATTTTCAAAAAAGCGGTCTTTCAGGCTAGGAAGGGCGTTGGTATTGAAACGTCCGGACGCGTCTATAACACCCTTTTGGCGGAAGGCGGAGATGGCGGAGAGGAGTCCGCTGCCGCAGATGCCGGATGCCGGGGCGTCGCCGATTGTATGAACGGACACTTTTTCAACAATGGAAACGGAGTCAATGGCGCCGGATTCGGCGCGGATTCCGCAAGCGATATTGCGTCCTTCAAAGGCGGGACCGGCGGCGGCTGACGTTGCTATGAGGCGCTTGCCTGCCCCGAGGACAATCTCTCCGTTGGTGCCGATGTCAATCATTAGGGATGGTTTTGCGGAATTTTCAAGCGAGGCGATGAGCATGTCTGCCACAGTGTCGCCACCGACAAATCCGCCGATGGATGGAAAAACGAACAAACGGGCGCGTTGATGAATCTGCAATCCGGCATCGCCGGCGGAAAGGTTCAGGGCGTCCTTGAATACGGGGACATAGGGGGCAGTTGGCAAAAAATCAGCGGGCGTTTCCAGAAAAAGGTGTTGCATGGTTGTGTTGCCTGCAAGCGTAATGCTGAGGATGGCATCTGCCGAAACGCTGGCGGCGGCGCATAGTTCGCGGATGACTTCGTTGATGCCGGCGGCGGCAAGCGCGGAGATTTCTTTGCGGTTTTTCGGCGAAGCGGAGGCATACTGAATCCGAGAGATGATGTCGGCGCCGTGAATAGTTTGGGGGTTGAGGCGTCCGGCTCGTGAAAGGAGTTTGCCCGATTCAAGATGATAAAGGGCGCCGGCGATTGTGGTTGTGCCAAGGTCAATAGCGGCGCCCAGCGCGCATACGTCAGCGGCTGTGTCGCCGGCTTCTATATCCAACAAATCATCTTCGCAAAGGGAAAGTGTGAGCGAATAATCCGATTCCCTTAAAAGGAACGGCAGCTTTTTCAGCAGGGCAAGGTCGGCGCGGAGGTTTTCAATTTTCACTGCCTGCCGCAGGAGGTCGAAGTCCGAAAGTTGATTTTCGAGCGATGCGGGTGCGATTTTAAGTTGGATTTTTTTGAATCCGGAATCGGCGGCGATTGGTTTCGCCTCAACGTCTTTAACTAAAACTTGCGATGGCTGCGTTCTTGTTTCGAACGGGACAAGGATAGCGGCGTCATTATCGAGACGCGCCATGCAGGCAAGCCGGAATCCTTGTTCGATTTCATTTTTTTCGAGGAATTCATCATCGGCGTAGGAAGGGTCGGGCGCGCCTTCAAGGAACTGGACGCGGCATTTTCCGCAGAGTCCCTGCCCTCCGCAATAATCGGCAAGAACAACATCTGCCGTTGAAAGGGCGTCGCGCGCGGATATGCCCACAGGAACGCTAATCCAATTTTCTTCGGGTAAGATGCGCAGTGTGATTGTATTTTTTGCCATAGGATTTAATCCAAATACGACCGCGCCGCAAGATTCTGCCGCGCTTGATACATAAAGGCTTCAAGGCGCGTGCGCAGATTCAGGGTCTGCTGCCCCGCATAAGAAAGAGAGATGCATGGGAATCCATCGTAATCATCGTGGATTCTTTTGAACAATCCTGTGACGATTGTGCCGGGCATACAGGTGAAGGGCATGACGTTGATAACGCCGGATGCGCCGCAATCGCGGATGTATTCGATTGTTTTGCCGATGGATAAGATTGCCTCGCCGGAGAAGCTTTTGTGGAGATACGGCTCAGCGAGATGGAGCAGTTCTTTCGGGAAAGGCAGGTGGCGCAGTCCCGCCATACGGGACATTGTTCGCTCGGTGTTGTGCATATATTGTTCGGTGAGAAAATCTTTGAAGGCGTTCCAGTAATTTTTGAAATAGAAGTTACGGGTTTTGCGGCAAAGAGTCACATAATTGAGCCATTCAGTAATCGGGGGCATGGCGACTTCGGCGCCGAGAGATTCGAGGTCGCGGATTAAGTTTTCATTTCCGGCGGCGTTGGAGCGTATATATATTTCGCCCACGATTCCGATTAGAGGTTTTGTGCCTTTTGGATGCGTAGGGATTTTCCGAAAGCGGGCGGCGGCTGAGCGGACTGTTTGCTGGACATTTTTTCGGTTGAGAAGGGCGCGGCTCAAATCGTTCAGCGATTCCTGATAAACGGCATCGGTTTCGCCGACATTTTTTTCATAGGGTCGCGTTTGATACAGAAGGCGGTCTATGGCGTCCAGCGCGGCGAACCCCTGCCAGAGGAGGCGGATGCTTGCGGCGTTCAGCCCTTTTGTGTCGTTATGATAACCCACATCCTGATTGAGCGAGATGATAGGGATTTTGTGGTATCCGAGATCGTCCAAAACATGGCGATGAAGCATGCCGTATTGCCCGAATCGGCATGGACCGTTTGCAGAAGGCATGAAGAAGGCGGAGCGGTCTGGGTCAAAGCCTTTGCGGTTGATTTCGCGTATCATGTCCCCGGTGGTGAGCAAAGCGGGGTAGCATTCCTTGCCGGTTGTCCATTTGCGTCCCCATCGTATGGACTCCTCATCGGAGGCGTCCATGACGCGCGCCTCTATACCTTGGGATTTGAAAACGGCTTCAAGGATAAAGGCATGGCTGCACATTTGCGGGATATAGACGGTTGAGCGGGGGTGCTGCTGTCCGAGGGCGAGGATGGGTCCGTGCGATGTTTTTTTTGCTGTGTTTCCATTGAAGCTGGCGATGGTATCGAGATACGCCTCGCATCTTGTGATGACGCCGGCGTCGGCGCTATGTTCGTCTATTTCGATTTGCAAAAAAGGTTTATCGCCCAATTCGCGGGCGAAAAATTTGAGAAGGAAGGAATCGGGTCCGCAGCCGAAGTTTGTGACGTAGAGGGCGTAAATGCGGGGGCGTTTGCGGACGAATCGCGCTGCCTGCATGATGCGCAATCCATAGCGCCAATACATATTGCCCCAAGCCGGGTCTTTGGGGATGGAATCGAGCGGGAGCATGTCCATGGGAATTGGGAGCACGTTCATGCTGAGGAGTTTTTTGGGGAGGTCAAGGTTGGCGCCGGGGTCGCAAGTGTTATAGGGTCTTCCAATGATAACAATGATTTTTTGTTCAGGCGGGATGTTTTCGAGAATATCCGCTCCCCTCGCCTGCAAGGCATCCGTGAATATTTTTTGCGCTTGATAGGCGGCATCAATGGCGCGGCTGATTTCTGATTTACTTGATTTGAGCGTTGCGGCAAACGGGAGAAGTTCCTTCATAAGATTATCGGAGCCGGCTTGCATGTGGAGCGCCGGCGCAATGACAGGGGTCTGCCCATTTTTGAGATTGAGGGCGGCTTCCGCAAGATAGGGCAGGGTTTGGACATAGGGGCAGCAATAAAGGGAATTATCGCGCCGGGTGACGCCTTCGCTGGGGACGTCAATGATGCTGGGGTTGAATATGAAATCGGGTTTTTTATCAAGAAGTTCAAGGATGTGTCCGTGCGCGACTTTTATGGGGAAACAGGTTTCTGAAACGACTGCTTCCACGCCTCGATTGATGATGGTTTTATTGGTGACGCCGGAGAGTTCGATGCGAAATCCAAGTTCATGGAAAAAGGCGCTCCAGAACGGGAGCTGGTCATAGAAGACGGAGACCATGGGAATGCCGACGACGCCTTTGCTCCCTTTACATTTTTTATTGAACTCTTCAAAGAGGAGTTTTTCTCTTTCATCAAAAAGGTTTGGGATGGAGTTTGATTTTTTTCTGGCGTGATCCACATCGTATTTTTCGCATCGGCTGCCGTAGAAAAGGGGCTTTTCGCCTGCGACTTTTACGGAATGGATTTCGCAGCGGTTTGCGCAGGCTGAACATTCGAAGGATTTGAGTTCGTATTTTCTTTTGGAAAGGTCAAAGCCCTTGAATCGAGTGGGTTGGCTGCCTTTGCGCAGATGGGCGATGATAGCAACGCCGATGGCGCCGGTGACATCATGATGAGGCGGGACAATCACCTCGCGTCCGAGCACATTATTGAAGGCGGCAACGACTCCTTTATTGAAGGCTGTTCCGCCTTGAAGGAATACGCGTTTGCCGACGCGCTTGCCGCAAACAACGCGGTTGAGGTAGTTATATACGGTGGAATAGGACAAGCCGGAGAGGAGGTTATCTTTTTGAGCGCCCGCCTGTTGGTGGTGAACGAGGTCTGATTCCATAAAAACGGTGCAACGGTCGCCGAGCGGGACGGGGTTTTCGGCATTGAGGGCAAGTTGCGAGAATTCATTTTTGAGGTCAATGCCGAGCCGTTCCGCCTGCTCTTCGAGGAAGGAGCCAGTTCCGGCGGCGCAGACTTTGTTCATTTCAAAATCCACAATAGCGCCATTATCAATGCTGATATATTTGGAGTCCTGTCCGCCGATTTCAAAGATTGTATCCACATCGGGGTCAATATCAATGGCGGCGGTTGCCTGCGCGGTGATTTCGTTGCAGACGACATCCGCTCCGATGAGGTCGCCGCTAAGGTAACGCCCGGAGCCGGTTGTGCCGGCGGCGAGGATTTGGACGCGGTCGCCGATCTCGCCGTAGATTTCATCAAGCCCGCGCGCGATGGCTTCGATGGGGCGGCTTGCTGTGGGGAGGTATCGTTTAGAAATCAAGCGGTGGTTTTCGTCAATGACGACAACATTTGTGCTGATAGAGCCGACATCAACTCCAAGATAGCCGCCGATTTTTTCGCCTTCTTTGAGTTCGTCGAAATAGACTTTGGAATCGGGCGCGCTATTAGGGGTGAGGGCGCTTTTCAGGGATTCAATGCGGGCGTTTGTATCATAAGGTTTTGCGATATGCGCACGAAGGGCATCGAGTCCGCGGAAGTCCGCGCCTTTGCCATTTTCCTTTGCAATAAGGAGGGCGCCGATTGCGCCCATAGAGGCGAAATAACGAGGAATGATAAGTTCGCCGGGTTTTAATTCGAGGACATTTTCGAAGGCGCGCACCATGCCTTTATTGGCGGCGACTCCGCCTTGAAAGGCGATTGGGGAATTGAATTCTTTTCCGCGTCCGATACTCGCTTTGAAATTGCGGGCAAGGGCATGACAGAGTCCGGCGACGATATCGTGAACGGGGGTTCCGACTTGCTGAAGATGTATCATATCGGATTTAGCGAAAACGCTGCAGCGTCCTGCAATGCGCGGCGGCGCTTCTGAGCGGAGCGCCATTTCGCCGAATTCGTTTTCGATGGAGACGCCGAGCCTTGCCGCCTGCTGGTCGAGGAACGAGCCGGTCCCGGCGGCGCACAGGGAATTCATGCAAAAATCTTTGAGGACGCACGTTCCATTTTCTTCCGCAAAAAAGAGGAGTTTGGAATCCTCGCCGCCCATTTCCATAACTGTTCGGACGTGCGGTATTTCTTCGGCGACGGCGCGGGATTGAGCCACGACTTCGTTGACATGTTCTCCGCCGATGAGAGTGGCAAGTTCAGCGCCGCTGCTGCCTGTGATGCCGAGATGCCTGATGCGGCTATTAGGATATCGCGCGAGGATTTCATCAATTGCTTTCAGGGCGGTGTGAAAGGGTAAACCGTTTGTGCGGTGGTAGCCTTCATACAAAAGAGAGCCCGGCGGGTCGGCGACGAATGTGTTCACGCTCACCGAGCCCACATCAATGCCAATACAAAGTTCCATTGTCATAATTCAAATATAGCTTGAAAAATTCCTTGTTTAGCGGTTTTATCTATTGTCTTTGGAGGAATCAACGCGATAAACTGTGACGCCATCGGACTTCTGGACGATGAAGGTTTTGTTATCGCCGAGGATATGAACATTCTTGATTTTTTCAATGGGAATATCCCGAACGACATAAACATCCAGATTGGTTGTTTTCTGGGGGTTGCCGATATATGAGAGTTGCGCCAGAGCCGACGAGCCGAAAAATTCCAGCGTTGTGTGCAGCGCCAGAACGGCAAGCGAGACAGCGATAACTGTCAGCAGTATTCGAGCATAGCGGTCTTTCATGATATTTTTTCCTCCTTAATTAACTCTAATTGACAACTTTTTCAGGTTTTCTACTTCAAGCTGAGAAAGGGAATCAACAACAAAATCAGCCGCGCCGAGCGCAGAAGCGGGAAAGGTTCCCGCTACTGCCACGCAAGGCATCCCAGCGCGTCGGGCGGCTTCGATGCCGTTGAGCGAATCTTCGATGACGACACACGAGCCGGGGGGCATTGCCAGATGCTCTGCCGCTTTTAGAAAGACATCGGGAAAGGGTTTGCCGCGGCTGACCTCTTCGCCGCTGACAATGATAGGGAATTTTTCAAGCAGTCCCGTTAGCGTCAGATTGAAATGAATCTTGCGCCGCGAGCCTGAGGAGGCAAGGGCGTAAGGGATGCGCGCGTTCCGCAGTTTTTGAAGTAGGGCTTCGATGCCATCGCATGGTTTCAACTCACCTTGGCTGATCATTTGTTCATAAAGCTGCTGCTTGCGGGAATGGAAAGATTGGATATCCACCTTTTGGTTGAATTTGCAAAGGACGTAATCGCAGATGGCGGCATCAGTGAGCCCGCAATTAGCCATGATATCATCTTGGCTTAAATAGATGCCGTGCTCTGTCATTGCCTGTTTGAAGGCAGCCAGAGAAAAAGGCTCGCTATCCACAACGACGCCATCGGAATCGAAAATAATCGCAAAATTGGACACCACGTTCTCCCGATACAAAATCAGTTTGGATTGACTGGCAGTGTTGGAACGGTTTTGCAAGGAAATATTTAGATTGGGGGGCGAATAATAGCTTGAACGGGGGCGCAAAAATATTGGATTAATAAGGATTATGATACGGCGAAGAGAATGGTTATATGCGGCGGGAATTTTCGGGCTCGCCGCGATTTTTCGTCTGGCGGAGCTGCCGCGCATACCGCCGGGTTTGTGGTATGACGAGGCGCGGAATTTGTGGCAGATTTCTGCGATTCTTGAATGCGGCGAGTTTCGCTGGGATTTTTTTGTGGGGGAACCGCTTTATGCCATCTTTGCTATTCCAACGTGTCTGGCGGTTGGTCTGACTCCCTTTGGGTTGAGGCTGGCATCCGCGGCGGCGGGGATGTTAACGATACCGGCGGCATGGGCGGCTTTGCGGCTGATTTGGGGGCGCAAGACGGCGCTACTGGGCGCGCTGCTGTTAGCAATATTGCCTTGGCATGTGATTTTTTCACGAATAGGATTCAGGGCGATTACGTTTCCGCTTTTTCTTTTTTTAACCTTGTGGGCGTTTGAGATGTGCGTTCGGCGGGGCAAGCGGTGGGCGCAGGCGGCGTTTGCGCTAGCTCTTGGTCTTGGTTTTCACTCATACATTCCTTTCAAACTAATGTTTTTAATTTTGCCGATTTACGGATATTTTAAATGGCGCAAGCAGCCTTTGCTTTTTAGAAAAATGTTTCATCCGGTTTGGAGTCCGCTGGCGACGGGTCTGCTTTGCCTTTTGGTTTTGCCATTCCTTATGCCTTTTGGCGGACGGGCGGATGCGGTGAATGTGCGGATTTATCAGGAGGAGAATCTTTCGCGCGGGATGCTTTTTACGTTGGATGGACCGTTTGCGAATTTGCTGAAGGTTCTGGGGATGTTTATATGGAAGGGGGATGCGATACCGAGGCACAACACGCCGGGCGCGGCGCAGATACCGAGATTTTTATTTCCGTTTCTCGTTATTGGGGCGGCGCTTTCGCTACGAAATCTGAAGCAATCGCGCAATGTGCTTTTGATATGTTCGATGGTTTTCTTTTTATTGCCGTCCGTGATATCGCTTTCGGCGCCGCATGCCATACGGACACTGGGCGCGCTGTTTCCGGTTTGCGTTTTTCTGGCGAGAGGATTGCGCTGGACGCATCTTTTTTTGAAGAGGCGATTCAAGGGGCAAGGGTTGGATTTTGCTGCTGCGTGTTTTATTATCTTCACAATTATTTTTTGCGGCTGGCAGTATTTTATTTCCTATGGGAGGCACCCGCTTGTAAGGGAACATTTTCAGGGTATTTATGCGGAGACTGCGGAATATTTGATGCGGGAGTTGCCGGCTGATGCCGTCATCTGGCACGAGCCTTTTGCCTATGGCAGGCTTTCTTTTGAATTTCTGACGCGGAAACGGGGCGCCCGTGTGAGAACGATTGAAAATGCGGATGATGTGGCGCGTATAGGGGAAGGCGACACGCCGTGTTATGCGCTTTTTATTGGGCGGGAACGGTTTGGAGGCGAGTTCCTTGCCGCTTATCCCGAAGCGGAGCGCGTGCGCATTTTCAAATCGCCGGACGGCGCGCCTGAGGCGGTTCTTTTCAGGGTAAAGTAATGAACAAACCTCGCAATAAATTGAACGGTGTCATCTCTTACTTTGAGCGGCAGGCTGAGCGTTATCAGGAAAAATGCGAAGGCAGCGTTTGGCGAGATTTGCGCCGTCGGGAGATGGAGGCGTGCATGGCTCTTTTGGAACCGCAGCGCGAGGATTTTATTCTTGATGCCGGTTGTGGGGCGGGCTTTTATTCGCGCGTTCTTTTAATGCGAGGAGTGGGGCGGGTTTGGGCGGCGGACGCCTCCCCTGCCATGGCGGCGCAGGCGGAGAAATCGGGCGTGGAAAAGGCATTGGTCGGGGATTTGAGCGATATGCGTTTCGGCACAGTATTCGATAAGATTCTGAGCGCCGGGATGCTGGAGTTCGTTGACTCGCCAAAAAACGCGATTGCGAATCTGGCGCGGCATTTGAAACAGGGCGGCAGACTTGTTCTGCTTGTTCCGCGGCAATGTCTTGTAGGTTACTTATACTATGCTTTTCACAAATTGCATAAATTAGATATACATCTTTATGAGGAAAGCGAAATTGAACAGCTGTGTTGCACGGCGGGAATGCGCTTGATTCAAAAGCAACGCGTTGGATTCACTGTCGCCATGAGATTTGAAAAATTCTGAGCAAAAAATATTATACGCCTTTATGAGCGCCGGGCTTGGAAATTCAAGCCTTGCAATTGTAATTCTGAGGAAGCAGCCGCCCGACTGATATGAAAAGGATTAACGCTGCCAAGGGGGGATGAGGAGGGGCATGTGTTTTATCCAGAAATTGATGAGAGGGGCGTTGTCGAGAGGAGGCGGCGAGGCGTTTTCGGGGATTTGGATGAGCGCCAGATTGACGTCGTAGAGTTTTTTTGATTTGATTATTTGCTCAGGTTTGAATGGCAGGTCTTTATCCTTATCCTCATATAAAAGAATATAGCGGTTGGCGGGGAGGCGGGGATTTTTCCATGCGTCGGCGTTCTGTGTAATATTCCAATCGAGGGTCGCCTCGCCGCGCGTCCATGTGTAAACACCCATCGAAAAAACCTTTGTATAAAAATCTTCTGCGTTCATTTTGAAGTCATAGATGAGGGCGTTAGCCGCTTTTTGCATTTCGCGCTGATTGGGGCAGAAGCCGTTAAAGGGCAGCGCCTTGCCCGAATCGCGCATGAGGTCAATGTGGTATTTGCCGAAGGCTGCCTGTCCGACGAGGAGGATGACGATGAGGGCGCAGAGCAAGGCGGCGGGGATGAAGGCGCGGCGTTTTTGAAAATAGTCCATAAGCGCGGCTGCGCCGAGTCCCATCGTTATGAATGTGGCGGGATAGGCGATGAGGAAATAGCGCATGGCGATGGCGGCATGTTCGCTGGGTGTGTCGGTCTGTTGCAGGTTAAAGAAGGAAAGCAGCAGCCACGGGATAAATTGCCAGAGGACGAGAAATCTATAGACCCAACGGTTCGGGGCGTCGTGGAAGCGCGCGAGGGCATCATCAATTTTTCCGAAATTAAATCCGCGCAGGAGCGCCGCGCCGAAACCGAGCATCCAAAGGATGAATTGCAGCCAACCGATTTTTTCAAGGACGCGAATCCAGCGTGGAACTGCGCGCCCGACGCTTTCGAGATATTCGCGGACAAAGCCGAGATAGACCAATCCCATGCGCTCTTCCTTTTCGCGATATGTGAAACGCAGATGGTGCGAGAAGACAATGCTGGCGTTAGGGTTAAAGCGGAGGCGGCTGTGTTTTTCTTTGCCAGCGCGGGGAGATTCGACAACCCCTTTGACGTTTTGTAAATCTGTTTTGATGCTTCCGATAACAGGGGGGATAATGAAAATGGCGAATATGGCTGCACCGGCAAACCAGACTTTGGGGCTGATGAGCTTCCGTTTGAGAAATATCGCCAGAATCAAAAATGGCAGAAGTACAAAGGCAGAAAAATGAATATTGAATCCCAAAAAGAAGCTGAAAACGCTCAGGACAAATCCCCATTCTTTATCTTTCATCACAAGGAGGCTGATACCCCAGAAGAAAAGGAGCGCCATGAGCGGTAGGAAAACGGGATTCCAGTAGAAGCGGATCTGGCTGATCTCCAACGGGAAACAGGCATAGAAGGCGCTGGCGAAGAGCGCGGCTTTGGCGCCGAGGCATCGCCGCGCAAAGATGTATGTCATGAAGATGGTGAAAAGGTTATAGAGGGCAATGAAGAGGGCGACGGAATAAGTTGTGCATTTTATGGCGAGAGGGATGGCATAGATGACATAGACGAATGGACCGAAGGTTCGCCCGCCATATTGAATTTCGGAGCCCCAGAGGGGGATGTCCCGCAAATTTAGGAGGCACTGGGAGCGATAGAGGTCGCGGGCGGCGTGGAAGCTGAAATAACCGACGTCGCAATCGCGGATTCTGAGCCATGCGGCAATGGCAAGAATCGCGAACAGGAGGAGCATCTCCCCCTTTGATTTTTTCAATTCGCGCAGGGTTTGAAAAAACAAAGACCGCCGTCCGTTTTATTTACAATTAAAACCTGCATTAGATACCCATTCAAGGGGTCGGCGTCAACTCGGAATTTTTTTTTAATATTTAGCGTTGACGCGCGCGAGTCTTATTCATTAAGGGAAAAATCATAATGACTAAAGGAGGCAAAGGAATCATGCGAGGTTTTTTCAGGTTGTTATTTATGGTTCTGGCGGCTGCCGCAGGGATGTTTTTGATTGCGGGAGTCCATGCGCAAAATGCCTATTTTGCCATCGAGGGCAAGCTTGTTGAGGTGGGCGAAAAGACAAAAGAAACAAAGGCTCTCAAACTTGCCGCAGATGTGGGAGAATATTTTGGGCGGATGGCTGACGGCGGTCTTGTTGTTGGATTGGGCGCGATGACCATTGAGAAGGGATATGACATCAAAAAGGGATATACGCTTGCTATCGTTTCACCGCAGGGCGGGATAGAGCGGGAGATTGCATCGGATGTGATTCGAGCGTATCCAAGCGCCGCAGCGGATGCGATTGCGTTTTTAGATATTCAGCATGACCCATGGATTTTTCAGAATGGCAAGGCGGAGCGTCTGCCAATCAGCCATAAGGTGATTCAGTTTGCATGGCTGCCGGATGGCTCCGGATTTGTTTATACGGGCAAGCCATCTGATTGGTCTCCGGTGAAGATTAATAATCCGGAAAATACTGAGGAGTTCATGAGGCTTGCCAATTCAGATTTATTTCTTTATAAACTGGCGGATGGGGCAACAACTCAGTTGACGGACCACCCGCGGGAGGATTGGAATCCGGCTATTTCGCCCGACGGGAAAACGGTTTTATTTCAATCCAGCCGCATTAGTTATTCTTGTTTTTGGAAAGTGAACATTGACGGGACGGGATTGGCGCAGGTGACGTTTCCGAAGCCGGGATTCAAGTATGAGGAAAATGTGCCGATTGCCTATACTGACCAGCTTTTCTGGAACGGCGCAACAAACAGCATCATTTATGGAACAAGCACGCCGGAGAGTGTGAAGGAGATTCGGCAGATGAGCCCGGACGGCGCTGGGGCGCTGTTGCTGGGAACAGGCGCAAAGCCCCAGATTTATAACAAGGGCGAAAGCGTCGCCTTTCTGGCGGACAAAAATGAAATCAAGACCCTTTCATTGAAATAACAAGGGAGGAAATATAAGATGAAAAAAATACTAATAATTGTTGTCCTTATAAATCTTGCGGCGATTGCGGGGGCGATTGCGGGACAGGCGTCGGAGCCTCCCGCCTTTCGCTGCCCATTTGACTCCTTTGAGAGTTATCCGATAACTTCCGCGTTTGACCTTGACCCTGGCGCATCGCAGGCAGATTGGACGGGTTGGAGTTCCGGTGACCCTACGTCTGGTTTTGGACATGCGTATAACGGGCATACTGGGACGGATTGGGGCTTGCCGACAGGCACCAATCTGGTTTCTGTTGCCAAGGGAACGGTGACAGCGTTGCGCGAAGGCGTTCCCAATGACGACCATAGTGACACGGGAAATTACCTTATTCTTTCGCATACTGTGAGCGGCAAAAACTGGCAAAGCAAATATTGGCATCTATCGCAGAATTCAGTGATTCCGACGGTGGGCGCGATAGTGACCAAGGGGCAGAGCATTGCGCAATCGGACAATACGGGCAATTCCACCGGACCGCATCTTCATTTTGCGTTATCTTGCACCTCCGCCAGCGGCAACGATTCGTGTCCTATTTATCACGGTTGGTTTGAGGAGCATGAATGGTATTACGGGAACACGCGCCCCTGCCTTATTTATCTCAAAAGCAACACGGATTCTCTGAACTGTCGCCGAGGCAATTCGACATCCTATGACATTGTGACGCAAGTGGCGGAGGGGGCAATGTTTGTCTGTTCTCAGCATAACAACTGGTATCGTATTTTTGCTCCGATGCCGCCTGCGCGGGCTTATGAGAGCCGACAAAACAGCGGTTTGCCGGCGGCGGGATATACAGAGAGCGGAACGTGGGCAAATGGCGCGGATAAATCAAGCGTTGCCGATGCGGCGGGGGATGCGAATTATGTGGCGCTTGCGGGAGCCGGTTCGCGTTATTCCACCTTTGCCGCAACAGGCGATTCGGATTCGGCGACCTTTACTTGGACGGCGCCGCAGCGCGGGAACTACAGCATCTATGCCACATGGCCCTCGAATGCCAATGCGAAGAATGTGACTTATCGCGTGACTGATTTGAACGGTTCGCAGGATATCAAGATAACGCAAAAGGGCAATTATGGGCAGGGCGGAACCGGAACACATGCCAATCCCTATATCATTGAAACCAACCCTTATGTGGCAAATCACACAACGGTCGGCGGGGATGACATATGGAATTCGTATTCGCCGGAAGGCGCAGGATTGCCCGAAAACGGACCGGAACGCATTTATAAATTTACGATTGAAACAGCGACAAGTTTGAATGTTGAGGTGGCTCATACAGGCTATCCGACAAAAGATGTGGACATTCATCTTCTTTACAGTTTGAGCAATACGGACTGCCAAGCCCGCAGCGATTGGGAATTGAGCGTAAGCTCGCTTCCGCCGGGCACGTATTATATTGCTATAGATAGTTATGGCACAGATAATTCTGGGGCGACGGATTATACGATAACAGTGACTTTTGGCGAAAGCGAACCTTTTGCTAATAAATGGGTGAAGATTGGAGATTTCACGTATGCCAATGGCGGAACGGGAACGGTTCAAATCCTTGAAAGCAGCGTGGATGGAAAGGTGAACTCATCCTTGGAAGGACGCGTTTATGCGGATGCTATCAAGGTTGTGCCGACAATTACTTACCGCTCCGTTTGGGCAAGCGATGCATATCTGACCCGCGTTAATTCAAGCACAACTCCGCTTGCATGCGTCGGGATTTTAGCGGATCAGACCCCGGGGAATGATTCGAGTGATATAAATCAATACAAAGAAGTTCCGATTTATGCGGATAAAGCGGCAGGGGCGGCAAATACATCCGCGATTGTGGGCAAGGCAGTTACAGGGCAGCGTTTTGTTTGTTCACAAAAATCCGGCGACTGGTATAAGATTTATCTGACGGCGGGATGCGGCGCTCCGGAAGGGTGGATTTACGGGGATAATCTTTTCATCTATAATAGCGCGGTTGTGCCTGTAGAGTTATCTGTGTTCTCGGCGGATTAATCGCGCTCGAGTTTTTTTGAGAATCAGGGCGGATTATCTCCTTAATGATAAAAAGTTAAAAAAAAGCGCATCGGAGATTTTATATTCTCGGGTTAAAAGCGGTTTATGAATTTTACAAATGAACCGCGTTGGGCATTTGACAGGAAATTTATTCTTTGCCGAAATCAAAGCCTTTGTCGAAGGCGAGGATATTGAGGTATTCGGTGCCTTTGGGGACGCTTGCCTTGATGGATTCGCGCATCGCTTCGGGAGAGATGATGCCGGAGACGGCGGTCATATATCCGAGCATGACAAGGTTGAGGACGATGCGGCTTCCCATTTCTTCTGCCATGCGTGTGGCTGGGATGCTGTAAACGGAGCGGGGAAAATCCGCGGGATAATTAACGAGGTTTTTTTCGACGATGATTTTACCGTCGAGTTTTATTTCGCGAGCATATTTGTCAAACGCCTCCTGCGACATAAGGACCATGATATCGGGCGCAATAACATAAGGGAAGGATATTTTTTCATCGCCGACGATGACTTGCGCGGAGCATGAGCCGCCGCGGGCTTCGGGTCCGTAGCTGTGCGTGAGGGCGGCGTATTTTTTATCGTAAATAGCAGCTGCCTTTCCCAGAATGGCGCCGGCAAGGACAACGCCCTGTCCGCCGAAGCCTGCGATTTTAATTTCCCATTTTGACATTTGATTTTCCTTTTAGAAAATATGGATGATGCGGACGGAGTAGCCGGTTTTTCAAACTCCTTTTTCTTCGCGGATACGTTGATAACGGTCATTCATGGCGTCGAGGTATGTGGGTCGCTCGATATCAAGGAATTTGCCCACGATGGTTTCTGTGCGAAAGCCGAGATTGATATCCGAAGGGATGGGGTGGTCTTTGATAACGCTGTGTTCTTTGAACCATTCCATATGAGTGATACCGTCGCGGAATTTATTGCGGCGTCCGTAGAGGGTCGGGCATTGGCTGATGATTTCCACAAATGAGAACCCTTTTTTTCGAAGCGCCTCCAGAATGGATTTTTTCATCTGATGCACGTGATATGTCGTCCATCGAGCGACATAAACAGCGCCGGCGGATTCAGCAAGTTTAGGAAGGTTGAAAGGCGCTTGATAGCTGCCCCATGGGGCAGTGCTGGTTTGCGCGCTGATGGGCGTTGTCGGTCCGTATTGTCCGCCGGTCATAGCATAGTTGAAGTTGTTCACGCAGATGACTGTGATGTCCATATTTTTTTGTGCGGCGTGAATAAAGTGGTTTCCGCCGATGGCGATGAGGTCGCCGTCGCCGCTGAAGACCACAATCTTGAGTTCGGGGTTGGCGAGTTTGAGCCCTGTGGCAAAAGGGATGGCGCGTCCGTGTGTGGTGTGAAATGAATCGAGATTTACATATCCGGCGACGCGTCCAGTGCAGCCGATACCGGAAACAACGCAGACCTTGTCGGGTTCAAAGCCGGCTTCATCCAAGGCGCGGATAAAGGCGTTAAGGGCGGTTCCAATGCCGCAACCGGGGCACCAGATGTGGGGGATACGCTCCATGCGGAGGTATTTTTCAACCGGATTAACCGGTATGGGGTTTGATACTGCAACACTCATTTTACAGCCTCGCGAATAATTTTTAAGATATCTTCGGGGTTATGGACAGTTCCGCCGGCATGGGGAACGAGGTAGGTTTTCGCCTGTCCGGCGGCGCAGCGTTCAACTTCGTAAACGATTTGTCCCATGTTCATTTCGACTACAACAAAGGGGCGCGATTTTTTAGCCGCTTTGCGGAAGACTTCTTCGGGGAAGGGCCAGACGACGATGGGTCGGATGATGCCAGCTTTGATGCCTTCTTTGCGCGCCAATTCTCTAACGAGGAAGACGATGCGGGAAGAGATGCCGTAAGAGACGAGTATGACATCCGAATCGTCTGGGATATCCTCTTCAACCATACGAATTTTTGGCTCATTCTGACGGATTTTATTGACCAGACGTCTGACAAGGGCATCCTGACATTCTGGGGTGATAACGGGGCGTCCATGCTCATCGTGGGTTAAACCGGATACATGAACGTGATATCCATCGCCCGCCTTAATCATATCCGGGACAAGGTCTTTGCCGGGGCGGAAGAGATGAAATTCCGAAGGCGGCAGCGTGGTGTAGCGGCGCGGCGATAATTCGATTTCATCGGCGGGCGGAATGACAACGCGCTCGGACATGTGCCCCACGCATTCATCGGTCATGAGGAGTACGGGGACTCTGTATTCTTCCGAGAGGTTGAATGCTTTAATTGTCAGGTCGTAGCATTCTTGGGGGCTTTCTGGGCAGAGGGCGATAATCTGGTAATCGCCGTGGGAACCCCATCGCGCCTGCATCATATCCGCCTGACCGGGGAGGGTGGGGAGACCGGTTGATGGTCCGCCGCGCTGGACGTCAACGAATACGCATGGGGTTTCGGTCATGGCGGCATATCCGATGTTTTCCATCATGAGAGAGAATCCGGGTCCGGATGTGACGGTCATGGCTTTTGCCCCGCCCCAGACGGCGCCTGAGACGGCGATGGAAGAGGATAGTTCATCTTCCATTTGGATGAAAGTGCCGCCTGTGAAGGGGAATCTTTTGGAGATGCGTTCAATGATGTCGGTGGAAGGGGTGATAGGATATCCTGCGACGAAATTGCAGCCGGCAGAGATAGCGCCTTCGCAAACGGCATCGTTTCCTTTGAGGAAGTGTGTGCCTGTGAGAACGGTTTTTGGATCTGGTTTCATGGCTTTACTCGCATGGTTTTACTTTGACTTTTTTTCGCGAACGGAAAAAATAGCAAAATCGGGGCAATAGAGCCCGCAAAGGTTGCATCCGATGCACGCATCGGGGTTGACCGCCTCCGGGAAATGATATCCTTTTTCATTAAATTCCTTTGAGAAGGCAAGGACTTTTGACGGGCAGAACTGTATGCAGAATCCGCATCCTTTGCATCGTTCTTTTTTGATGAAGACTTCGCCTTTTATTTTGGGGGGCGTTTTTGTGGTTGATTCTTTTTCCATACATTGTTTCCTTTGAACAGATTACAGTAAAAACCATAACATAGAGACGTGAACGAGGTCAAATACGATAATATCCCGAATGGTCGGAATATGTGTCGTGGATAAAGTCTTCCATTTTTTTCCAGATGGATTTCACTTCGTTGCTCATAATCAAAAGATTGTGCGTCTTGCCATGAATGTCTTTGACGTGGTCTCTGAGAACGGCTTCGCGATCGAATCCAATCGCTTTAAGGATTTGAATCACAGCGGTATGGTCTTCGATTGTTTGCGCTATGACTTTTTCAATGTTGAGGGAAATGGCAAGTTGGAATAGTTCCTTGCTGAGGATGAAGCCGAGTCCCAGTCCGCGATAATCCGGGCTCACGACAAGGCGGAACTCGCCGACATGGCGTGACCATCCGTGGTTGTCCATGAGGAGCAGTGCGTCCGCGACGATGCGGTCGTTGCAGATGGCGATGAGAGGGATGGCGCGGTTGTAGTCTATGTTTTTTGCCCAACGGTGGATGACGTTGGGGTCTGTGACGTCTTCCTTGAGGAAGAGGCGGTCTTCTTCCGGGAGTGCGCGGAAAAATTCAAAGAGCACCGTTTCATCGGCAGGCGTCATAAGGCGCATGATGACTTTTTGTCCATTGCGAAGGGTTGCTTCTTTCGGATATGTTTTGAGAGCATCGTGTTTATCCATTTTTGTTTCCCGCTTTTTTAAAAGGTTTTGCATAATCTCCGGTATTTGATCCGGCATGGCGGCAACAGGAACACCTGCTTCTTCGAAGGCTTTGATTTTCGCCTCTGCGGTTCCGGAGCCGCCGGAGATAATTGCGCCGGCATGTCCCATGCGTTTGCCCGGCGGCGCGGTGCGTCCGGCAATAAACGCCACGACTGGTTTGTTGAAGGATTCTTTTATGAATTTGGCGGTTTCCTCTTCTTCGGAGCCGCCGATTTCGCCGATGAGCGCCACGCCTTTTGTTTCCGGGTCATCCTGAAAGAGTTTGAGCAGGTCAATAAAACCGCTTCCGACGATGGGGTCGCCGCCGATGCCGATACATGTTGTTTCGCCGAGTCCGCTTTTGGTGAGGTGATAAACAACTTCATAGGTGAGCGTTCCGCTGCGGGAGATGACGCCGATGCTCCCTTGTTTGTGAATTTGACCGGGCATGATGCCAATTTTGCATTTTCCGGGGGAGATGATGCCGGGGCAGTTAGGTCCGATGAGGCGCGTGTTTGTGCCTTTGAGACGGTTATAAATTTTCATCATATCGAGCACGGGGACGCCTTCTGTGATGCAGACGACAATGTCCAGCGCCGCGTCAATGGCTTCGTTCATGGCGGCAGCGGCGAATCTTGCTGGGACAAAAATCACACTGGCGTTGGCGTTTGTTTTTTCTTTTGCCTCGGCGACGGTGTTGAAAACGGGGATGCCTTCCACCGACTCGCCGCCTTTACCGGGCACCACGCCTCCGACTATTTTAGCGCCATAATCGCGCATAGCGAGCGCGTGAAAGGAGCCATCGCGTCCGGTGATGCCCTGCACCAGCACCCGTGTGTTTTCATTTATCAATATACTCATTAAAACCTCCTCATGCTAAACAAACGAAACGGCTTTTTGAATGACGTTCTTCATAGTGTCGGCGGAGATGAGATTTGTGCCTTTGAGCATTTCTCGGGCTTTATCTTCGTTAGTTCCTGTGAGGCGGACGCAAATTGGGACGGGGATTTCCATGGAGTCTGTTGCTTTGATGATGCCCGCGGCGATGTCGTCGCAACGGGTGATGCCGCCGAAGATGTTGATGACGATGACTTTGACTTTGGGGTTTCTGAGGATGATGCGGATGGCGTTGAGGACTTTATCGGGGTTGGATGAGCCGCCGACGTCGAGGAAATTGGCGGGCTGCCCGCCGGCGGCTTTTATCATGTCCATAGTCGCCATAGCCAGTCCTGCGCCGTTAACAATACAGCCGATATTGCCGTCGAGGTCAACAAAGGTCAGCCCGTATTTTTTCGCTTCAATCTCTTTTGGATTTTCCTGTTCAAAATCTTGCAGAAGCGACAATCCGGGGTGGCGCCAAAGGGCGTTGTCATCAAAGACGATTTTGGCATCTGCCGCAATGAGTCTGCCTTCCCCATTGACGACAAGGGGGTTTATTTCAACGAGGGTGCAATCCTTTTCAAGAAAGATTACATATAGTAGTGCGAGTATATCCGCGGCTTCGGCGGCAAGAAGAGGTTCTGGATAAAGCGCCGCGCCCATTTCTTGAAAGAGCGATAAATCGGGCGGCAAGGTGGGATCGAGAAGTATTTTTTTGATGGCATCCGGTTTGGCGCGGGCAAGTTCTTCTATTTCTACGCCGCCTTGGGATGTGCCGATAAAGACGATTTTTTTTGCGGCGCGGTCAATGGTGATGCCGAGATATGCCTCTCGTTTTATATCTATGGCGGGATAGATGAGGACTTTTGAGACTTTACATCCTTTGATGTCCATGCCGAGAATTTTCTCGGCTGCCTCGCGGGCTTTTTCCGGGTCGGGGCAGAATTTGACGCCGCCTGCTTTGCCTCTTCCGCCGACGTGCACCTGCGCCTTGACCATGATGGGCGCTGCGGCTTTAACGGCATAGTCATAAACTTCATCCACTGTGCGCGCAGCCTCGCCGAGCACGGTGGGGATACCATATTGAGCAAAGATTTCCTTTGCCTGATATTCATGTATTTTCATGTTTTATGTTAATGTGATTTTGACTGGGGGCTGTCAACTAAAATCCCGCAGGAGGTTATCAGCGTTGGGCAATGATTATCATTTTACTTGCGAAAAGGCGTTTGACCGCCCTATCCTTTTTTTAGTTATGGATGAACATATAAGCCCAAAGGCGATTGCAAAACAGAAAGTTATGAGAAAATTATTCTTTTATTTTATTGGCGGGTTTTTTTTGTTATCAAATGTTTCCGCTCTTTTTGCTCTGGATTTGCCATCCCGTCCGGAATATATGTGGGAGCGAAAGCTGCCGCTGACTATACCGGGAGATCCGTTGGTTCTGGATATGGATGGCGATGGGCAGTTGGAGGTCCTTTTTACGGACAACACGGGCAGGGTTTGTCTTTTGGATGCAAAGAGCGGCAGGATTATCTGGAGGAAAACACTGGATAAAAGGCACAGCCTGACTGTCCCTGTGGCGGGCAATTTTACGGGCGACGGAAGCGTGGATATTGTTGCGGGGACAAGCGGCAAGCGTCTTTACCTTGTCAACGGCGCGGACGGCAAAATTCTTGCTCGAGAAGATATGTCTGACAGCATCATCCTTCCGCCGACGCTCATCCCATTAAAAAACGATGCCAAAGATGGGCGGGCGGGGGTTATTGTGACAGACGACAGGGGGAATGTTTCGCTATATCAGTTCATTCGCAATAATAGCGCCGACGGGAACAAAACCGTTTATCCGTTCAAGGCGAAGGCGATGTGGACAATTGCGCTCAATGCGCGTGTCACAGCTCCTGCATCTGTGGGCGCGGTGACCGCATTGGATGCAATCAATATTATTGTTGGCACAAGCAACGGGGATATTTGGGCGTTCGACCGGGATAATCCGGCGAATCGGATTCGTTTTACCAATTATGACAATCGCGGAATTGAAACGATACCCGCCTTGGGGCAGATAACGGGCGATGAACGCCGGGAGGTTGTATATGCGGACAAGGCGGGGAACTTGAACGTCCTTTTTTTTCAGAACGGGGAATTTCGCCGGCTCTGGAGCAAGGACCGGATTATTTATGAGCCGCCGTTGCAAACGCTCATTTTGCAGGATTTGACAAATGATGGCAAAGACGAGATAATTGTTGCGACCGAGCATTATATTTTTGGGTTTGACGGAAACACAGGCAAAAGCATTTGGGAAAAAGATCGCATCAGCCTCACCTATTCTAACAGTTCCGAGCCCGGTTTGATATACAATCCCGGGGGCGCGCCGATTTTGATTATTGGCGATGTTCGGGGTAAATCGCTTTTTATTAATTTGTCGAAGGGCGATGCCGGGAATTTTTGGGAGATGGGAAAAACGTTTGTCAAAACGCCTGTTGTTTTCAATGTCGAGGATATTCCGCGCTCGTGCATTATGGTTATTTCGGAAGCGGGATCGCATTGCCGCACATTCAAATGGAGCGCTCCCCTGCCGACCGGCAAGGCGCTCTGGGAAACAAGGGGCGGAAATCAATTCCGCACATGCAAGATAGACGAAGCATACAATCAGTTTATTGAGAACCATAAGGCTTATCTTTTGAACTGCGTCCGCAAACGCAAAGAAACGGCGGAGGCGGCTTTTCGGGAGGGTAAATGGGACGAGGCGTTGACCGGCGCAAGGGGCTGGTTGGCTTTGCAGCCACGTAATGTGGATGCGCAAAAGATGTTGGCGCGCGCCAAATTCAGGAGATATTTTTTCATTTATATCGGCGCATTTCTCATCAGCGCGGGCTTATTTTACATTATCATTTCAAGATTGCTCAAGTTGTTCATAACTCTGCGTTTGATTGCAAAGGCGCGCGATTATGTTGAACGGGAATCGCTGGGCTCAGCCATCCAATGCTATCGGAGGGCGTTGCAAAAAAATCCGGCAAACCGCGGAATAATGCAAGCGCTGGGTCAGGCGCTGATGCGGGTGGGCGAATTCGACAAAGAGAATATTCCCATTTTTGAGACGACATACGAAATGGATAAGCAAAATCCGGAGGCGCTGAAGGCGCTGGCTCTCGCCTATCTGCATTCGGATATCATGGAAGACAAGGCGCTTATCATATATCAACGGGCGCTGGATCATGTGGATAACAAGGCGGCATTTGAACACATTATTGGGAAGATTTATCTGAAAAAAGGGGAATATGAGACAGCGGGGAAATATGTTCGGCGGGCGTTGCGCAGTAGGGAAGCGAATCTGGATATGTATAACACGCTTACGGATATTTATCTTTGCATGAACTTTCGCACGCGCAAGGCGCTTCCTGTGTTTAAGAAAGTCTATTCGCATAGGAGAGATGACCAGAGATTTCTTGAGGCTTTGTGCGACGCTTATCTGGATGCCAAAGAGACGGATGCGGAGGTGCGGGAGGTCTGCGAGGCGGTTTTGAAGGGCAATCATAATTATTTAGGGGCTTACATCCAGATGGCAAAGATTCACATCCAAGATAATAATTCCGTCGGAGCGGCGAAATGCGCGGCGCGTATTTTGGAACTGGATCCAACCAATCTGGACGGGCTTCTCATCCAGAGCCAGTATTATCTTCTTGAGAACCGCAAGGATGCTCAGGCGCTGGAGGTGTATCAAAGGAGTCTTTCCCACTTTCCGCATAATAAAGAAATTTTGCGCATCGTGGCGCATATTTATTATGAAAAACGGCGTTTTGATTCTGAGGCGGAGGATATTTATCGCCGCGCGATTCAACTCAATCCATCAGATGTTCAGATTCTGCTTGCCCTTGCAAAGATAGCGCAGAAGTCGCTCGATTACGACCTTTCCATCACAAGCATTGAGAAGTTGATAGATCTTGGGCAATTCAATAACGACTTGATTTTGCAGCTGGCTGATTCTTACAAGATTCGGCATTATACGGAGGCGCGTGCGGAAAAGATTTATCAGACCGCGATTAAGGTTCATCCCGATGATACGGAGTTTGCGACTCTTCTGGCGGAGGTTTTCATGCGGCAGAAAAAGACGGACGGGGCATCCATCCACGCCTATGAAAACGCCTTGAAGATAAATCACACAAGGGATGACATCGCTCGGCAGTTAATTAAGAGTTATATTGAAAACAGGAATTTTGAAGGGGCGTCCCGCCTTGCCCAATTTTTCCTTGCACGATTGCCCGGCGATGAAGAGTTTTCGCGGCTTATGGCGCTTGCTGATTTGCAGAGCAACAAGATAGACGAGGCGATTGAGGAATATAGCTCGCTTTTAAAAAAGAACCCGAACGATCCAGAGGCGCTGGTCAATCTGGCGCAGGCGTTTGCGCACAAGAGGCTCATGAACGACACTGCCGCTGATTTGTATTTGAAGGCGCTTCAGATTGCGCCGGAAAACGACTTTTTGCATCGGATTATGGCGTGTGTCCTGCTTTCGAATGGTCGAATCAGCGACGGCATCGAAGAGTTTAAAAAGGCGGTTGCCGCCAATCCCAAATCGGTGGGCGCGGTGATTGACGACGGTCTGGCGATGCTTGCTGTAAATCCCGATTGGATGGAGGCGCGCTGGTTCATCTGCCGCCTGATGATTGAGAGCGGAAGGCTTCGGGAGGCGATGAACGAGCTTCAGACTCTTTTTGAGAACGCGCCTGAGGATTTGGAGCATATCATTGCCGCTTATCAAGAAATCCTTACAAAGGACCCGGAGAATGCGATAGCGCTGATTCAATATGGTTCGCATTTAAAAACGCTGGGGCGCACGGAGGAGGCTCGGCAGGCAATGGAGCAGGCATACCGGATTATGCCGAATAATCCGGATGTGCAGCGGGAAATTTCAGAGCTGTATGAGTTTATTCTTGAGGAGAAAGATGACATCGAGGTTCGTTTTGAATTGGGCAAGTTGTATTTAGCGATGAATCAATTTGACTCTGCAATCAGTTGTTTTCAGCGCACGTCGCAGGATTTCCGCTGGGAAAGCGAATCTATTAAATATCTGGGGCGTTGCTTTGTCCGCAAAGGCATGCTCGACCTTGCCATGCAGGAGTTCAAGAAGCTTACGATTGATGATGAGATGAAGGATATGCTTTATGATCTGGCTCAGCGCTATGAGGCGAAGAACGACCTTGTGGGAGCGAAGCAAGTTTATCGCCAGCTTTTTGCGGCAGATATTAATTATCGGAATGTGCGCACGAAGTTTGAGATGTTGGCGGGTTCAACAAGCGATCCGATGGTTTTTGAAAAGACGACGATTCTGAATAGTCTTTCTGATAAAGCCAAACGCCGCTATGAGCTTCTTGAGGAGATAGGGCGCGGGGCGATGGGTATTGTGTATCGGGCAAAGGATATTGAATTGGATGAGGTGGTGGCTTTAAAAATTCTGCCGGATAATCTTTCAAATAATCCTGAGGCGCTTCAGCGATTCAAGGCGGAGGCGCGCAACGCCCGCCGATTGAGCCACAAAAACATTGTCCGCATTCACGATATCGGCGAGGAGATGGGTCGGAAATATATTTCTATGGAGTTTGTGAACGGCTCGGATTTGAAGCATATCATTCGCGAAAGCGGCGCGAAATTGCCGATTGAGAAGACGATTAAATATATGATTCAGACGGCGCAGGCGCTTTCTTACGCGCACAGCATCGGCATTATCCACAGGGATATCAAGCCCGCCAATATCATGATCACAAAAGATGACGAGGTGAAGGTGACCGATTTTGGCATTGCCAAGATGATGGAGGGTTCTGATGCGACGATGACTGGCGTTGTGATTGGCACGCCGCTTTATATGAGTCCCGAACAGGTGCGGGGCACGCCGGCGGATAAACGGGCGGATATTTATTCGCTTGGAATCACCATGTATGATTTATTATGCGGCAGACCGCCTTTTTATGAGGGGGACCTTGCCTATCAGCATTTGCATGTTGAACCAAAACCTATCGAAGGCGTTTCGCCGGCTTTGATGGGGATTATTCAAAAATGTTTGATGAAAAACAAGGAAGAGCGCTGGGAGGATGTGGGTTTGGTCGCCGAGGCGTTATCAGGCATTTTCCAATAATGATATCATAAATTCAAGGAGGTTGGTTGACTGTTATGAAGCGTGAATCATCCGGCGGAAATGGTAAGGAACATATCCCCAATAGAATCATTGTCTTTAGTCTAAATCACCCGAGGCTGGTCATCATTGTCTCTGTTATTGTTGCTATTCTTTTTGCTCTTGCGGTTATGAAAGTCAAAATAGACACCGACCCGGAGAATATGCTTTCTGAAAAGGAGGCGGTGCGTGTCTTTCACAAGGAGATGAAAAAGACTTTTGACATGCACGACATGCTTGTGCTGGGCGTGGTGAATGAGAAGGATCCGGACGGTGTTTTCAATCCCGCATCGCTTGCGCGGATTTATGAGATGACGGAATTTTGCAGTCAGCTGCAATGGTCTGACCCGCATGTTCCGGGCAAAACAATCGGCGTTGTTACGCGGGACATACTTGCGCCATCCACTGTGGATAATATCGAACAGGCGGGTCTGGGGACGGTACGCTTTGAGTGGCTGATGGCGGAGCCGCCAAAAACGCGCGAGGAGGCTTTGAAAATTCGGGATAATGCGCGCAACAATCCGCTGCTTTATGGAACGCTTCTTTCTGAAAACGGCAAAGCGATTTGCATTTATCTGCCTATCACAGATAAGAATCTTTCTCATCGCCTCTATGTTGAATTAAAGAAAAAGATAGCCACGTTCAGCGGCGATGAACAGTATCATATTACAGGGCTGCCTGTTGCGGAGGACACCTTTGGCGTTGAGATGTTCAAGCAGATGGCGCTTTCCGCGCCGCTGGCGATGTTGATTATTTTCATTTTGATGTTTTTCTTTTTTAAAAGGCTCATTATCATAATCAGTCCGCTTATCGTCGCCTTTTTATCCGTTATCCTGACGATGGGGCTGATGATTGCGCTGGGGTATCCTGTTCACATCATGAGTTCGATGATTCCTATATTCGTCATGCCGATAGCGGTTTTAAACTCCATTCACATCAAATCAGAATTTTATGAGAGATATCAGCAGTGGAAGGATAAGCGGAAAACGCTGGAGTATGTAATGTCCCAGCTTTTCACGCCGATGCTTTATACTTCGCTGACCACAGTTGCGGGTTTTGCCTCTTTGGCTTTGACGCCGATTCCGCCGGTTCAAATCTTTGGTCTTTTTGTGGCGTATGGGGTGGCGGTATCATGGCTTTTGACTGTGGTTTTTGTTCCGGCATTCACGATGACCATCAGCGATAAATGGCTTCTTAATTTTGGCGCGAAAAAAGGCGGCGCCGAAGAAGCGGAGGAATCGGGCGTTTTAAACAAACTGGGCAAGGGCGTATATCGCGCAGCGCCGTTAATTCTTATTGTGACGGCGATTATGGCGATTGTTTCTCTTTTTGGCATATCCAAAATTCAGGTGAACGATAATCCGGTTAAGTGGTTCACAAAATCGCATCCTATTCGAGTGGCTGATGATGTATTGAACCGCCATTTCGGCGGGACATATATGGCTTTTCTTGTCCTGGAGGCAAAGGATGCGGGAGGGACGCCGGCGCTTTTTGCTGCGGATGTTCATGAGTCGCTGCAGAGGCTCAAGGATGAGTTGCATGGAGATTATCCCAATTCGAGCAGCCTGATTGACGAGGCTCAAGAATACTTGAAAACGGCGGCATCGCAGGCGGTCAGTATCGAAGACCTTGCAGATAAACTAAAGACTTTTTTTATTTCAAAAATTGAGAAAGTAAGCAGCGATGACGCAGAGGTTTGGGAGGAGATAAAGGGCGTTGCGGAATCTGTTCCAACGACGTGGGAACCTTTTAAGCGGCCGGATGTGCTGCGATATCTTACCGACATTCAGCAGATGTTGCTCAAATCGGCGGTTGTGGGGAAATCCAATTCAGTTTCTGATGTTGTGATGAAGGTATACAAAGAGCTGATGGAGGGCAGCGAGGAGTATTACAGGATACCGGACACATCGGCGGGCGTGGCTCAGGCGCTGACGTCGTTCCAAAGCAGCCACAAGCCGGGAGATTTGTGGCATCTGGTGACTACGGATTATAAGATGGCAAATATCTGGGTGCAACTCAAAAGCGGGGATAACAAGGATATGTCCCGCGTGGTGAAGATGGTTGACGATTATCTGAAGGAGCATAAGGCGCCGATTGAGTTGCGACACGACTGGTTTGGGTTGACGTATATTAACGTCATCTGGCAGGAGCGTATGGTTGTGGGTATGCTTCAATCCTTTGTGGGCAGTTTTTTGATAGTTTTTGTCATGATGTTGATTCTTTTCCGCTCGGTATTTTGGGGAGCCATTGCCATGATACCGATGACGGTGACGGTGGCGGGTGTTTACGCCTTTATTGGGTTTGTCGGGAAGGATTACGATATGCCTGTGGCGGTGCTATCGGCGCTGACGTTGGGGCTGGCGGTGGATTTTGCAATTCATTTTTTGACACGCGCACAAATGCTGGTTTTGGGTTCCCGAGAGAGAACTTGGGCATCTATTAAGGCGCGAATGTTTGACGAGCCGGCGCGTGCGATTATGAGAAATATCATCGTGATTGCGTTCGGTTTTCTTCCGCTTGTGGCGGCGCCGCTTGTGCCATACAAAACAGTTGGACTGTTTTTTTCCGCCATTCTTTTGTTGTCGGGCATCGCCACACTTTTAATTCTGCCCGCCCTTGTGCAAACGCTTGAAAAGATATTGTTCAAAAATTTCCGGAATCCTGTTTCGATGACATGCAACTGCGGTCTTTGCGCTGTGACATCCATCGCTACTGTGATTATGGTGTGGCTTAATCTGCATCAATTTTTGAATTTGAGATGGGAAACGATGAGCATTATCAGCGCCATTATCATACCGATTTTGGCTGTGACCTGCGGGATATTATCAAGACGCGCTGCCTGTCGCATGCGCGATATAACACAATCGAAGGGGGAATGATGATTATGAAAAAACACGCAGGAGTTCTATTATTGTTCTGCGCGGCGATGATTTGGTTCGCGGCGGCGATGGGAGCGGCTCAAGACGTTTCCGCCAAGCCGGAGGAAAAGACGCTGTCTGTTGATGAGATTGTGAAAAAGGCGAATCATGTTTCTTATTATCAAGGGAAAGACGGGCGCGCCAATGTGGACATGACAATCACATTCGGACAGGGCGGGACGCAATCGCGCGGGATGACGATCCTTCGTCTGAATGAGGACGAAAAGGATGAGGCGCAAAAATATTATGTTTATTTTGATAAGCCAGCGGATCATCGCAATATGGCGTTCATGGTTTGGAAACATGTCACAAAAGATGACGACCGTTGGCTTTATCTGCCCGCGCTGGATTTGGTCAAACGGATTGCCGCTTCGGATAAACGCACGAGTTTTGTTGGGTCTGATTATCTTTATGAGGATGTTTCAGGGCGATCGCTTGCGGAGGATACGCACACGCTCGAATCCACAGATGACAAATATTATGTTGTTAAGAACGACCCGAAGGATCCCAAGTCTGTTGAATTTTCATCTTACAAGGTCTGGATAGACAAAGCGACTTTTCTGCCGATGAAGGCGGAATATTTGGACAAAAACGGCAAGTTATACAGGACGATGGAAGTTCTGGAAACGGGGACGTTCGATGGTTTTGCAACGGCTGTCAAATCGAAGATTTCCAATCTGGCAACGGGCGGGAATACTGTGATGACTTTTTCCAATGTGAAATATAATATTGGTCTTCCGGGCGATATTTTTACGGAGCGATACCTTCGCCGCGCGCCGCAGAAGTGGTTGAAGGGGAATTGATGATGCGCAAGCTTGCATTCGGTTTTTTGATGCTGGCGTCGGTATGGCTTGCGTTTTACTTATCCGACGGCGTTGCCTTGGGTGAAGAGACGTCGGATGTGGCTGAAGGAACTACAAGCGTCATGTCCGTCAATCGGGCGTTGAATCCTCTGCGAAGCGCGCTGGCAAAAAAGATTCGGGAGAACCTGCCTTCCGAGATTCACGGATTTGTTGAGGCGCGCGGAGGGGTTCGCCTCAAGGATAATAAGACGATTTCGCGCACTGCCACCATCGGCGAATCGCGGCTTCAACTTGAAACTTCGTGGTCTTTGCTTGGGGCGCAGGCGAAATTGAAATCGGATTTTTATTACGACGCTGTTCAGGAAATGGCAAAGGGCGACCTGCGCGAGGCGAATATCGCCTTCTCCCCTCTTGAATTTTTGGATTTGAAGATAGGGCGTCAGACGCTCACTTGGGGCACTGGCGACATGCTTTTTATTAACGATCTTTTTCCCAAAGACTGGAATTCTTTTTTTCTTGGTCGGGATGATGAATATTTAAAAGCGCCTTCCGATGCCATTAAAGCGAGTTTTTTTCTCAATTATTTCGATTTGGATGCGGTCTATACCCCGCAATTTGATCCGGATCGTTATATCACGGGCAGGCGGATAAGTTATTGGAGCGACGCTTTGGGGCGGAGCGCAGGCGAGGATGATCATCTGGATGCGGCTCTGCCAGACAGGTGGTTTCGCGATGATGAGATTGCGCTGCGTCTTTACAAAAATATCAGCGGCTGGGAGCCGGCGCTCTATTATTACAACGGTTATTGGAAGAGTCCGGGTGGGATGAATCCTTATACTGGCAGCGCCACCTTTCCCCGCCTGTCCGTTTATGGGGCGAGCCTGCGGGGGAATGTGCTGAAAGGCATCGGAAATATTGAGGCGGGTTATTATGAGTCAAAAGATGACCGGCGCGGCAAAGATCCGATGATTCGCAACAGCGAAATACGGCTGCTTGTCGGTTATGAGCAGGAGATTGCGAAGGATTTGACGGGGGCGATTCAGTATTACGTTGAGTATATGGCGGATTACGATGATTATAGGCGGACGCTGCCCGAGGGCATACACGCTAAAGATGAAGACCGCCATGTTGTGACGCTGCGGCTGACTAAGCTGATGATGAATCAAAATCTGCGTTTATCATTATTTGCTTATTACTCTCCAACAGACGCGGATGTTTATATCCGTCCAAAGGTGCGATATAAATTTTCGGATCGCTGGGAGGGAGAGATAGGGGGAAACATTTTTATCGGGAAAGAGGAGCACACCTTTTTTGGACAGTTCGAGGAGAACTCGAACATCTACGCCTCTGTAAGATTTAATTTTTAATGGAGTTTAATCCGGTCAAAGGACGCTGTTTGTCATTTCGCGAAGGCCGGCTATCAGTTTGATCGGGGCGCCCGAATTGATGATTTCGCGGGCAAGTTGGATGCCCTCTTTAATGGAATCACATTTATCAGCGATGTATAGACCGGCTCCCGCGTTCAGGAGGGCTGCATCTGTTTTAGGGCTTTTGGCTCCTTTGAAAATTCCTTCGATGATGGCGGCGTTTTGAGAGGCGTCGCCGCCCACCAAATCCCAAATGTCGCAACTTTTCAAACCGAGCTCGCCCGGTTCGACGGGATAAAAATCAATGCTGCCATCGGTTTTGAGTTCCGCAATGGCGGATGCGGAAACGAGCGAGAGTTCATCCATGCCCGCTGAGCCGTGCGCTACAAGGGCTCGGCGCGTTCCAAGCCCTGCAAGGGTTCGAGCAAATGTTTCAACGAGGTTGGTATTGAATACGCCGACCACTTGGCAAGTGGCTTTGGCGGGATTGGAGAGTGGACCGATGAGGTTGAAGATGGTGCGAATGGCTATTTCGCGCCGCGGTCCAATGGCGTATTTCATGGCTTTGTGATATAGCGGTGCAAAGAGGAAGCAAAAATTCAATTCATCAAGGATACGGGCGCTGGCTTCCGGCGGGATGTCAATTTTGATTCCGAGGGCTTCAAGGACGTCTGCGCTGCCGCATTTGCTCGAGACGCCGCGGTTGCCGTGTTTGGCGACTTTGACGCCGCCCGCGGCGCAGATGAGCGCGGCGGCTGTGGAGATGTTGAAAGTTCCCGAGCCATCGCCGCCTGTGCCGCAGGTATCCAGAATGGGAACGCCTTCCGGCACGGCGATTGGCGTTGCTTTCTCCCGCATAACGCGGACAAATCCGAGGATATTTTCGACGGTTTCTCCTTTCATGCGGAGAGCTGTGATGAAAGAGGCGATTTGAGCGGGCGTGGCTTCGCCGGACATGATTTCCTCGGCGACATGTTTTGATTCTGCTTCCGACAAGGGTTCTTCGGTGAACAACCGGGCAATGGCTTCTTTAATCATGCGCCGTCTCCTTTATCAACGAATCTCCAAAAAGTTTTTTAGTATCTTTTTTCCGGAAGCCGTCAGGATTGATTCCGGGTGGAACTGCACGCCAAAAACCGGATACTGCCTATGGCGCATGCCCATAATCAAACCGTCATCTGTCCATGCTGTGACATCAAGAATATCGGGAAGGTTTTCGCGGCGGACAATCAAGGAATGATAGCGTGTTGCCTCAATGGGGTTCGGCAAATCGGCGAAGATATCGTTTCCTTTGTGATGAATCATGGAGGTTTTTCCGTGCCAGACTTGCGGAGCGCGGGTAATCTCCCCTCCATAGACGCAACCGATGCATTGATGTCCGAGGCAAACGCCAAGGATGGGGATGCTGCCGCCAAAACGGCGGATGACCTCGATTGAAAGCCCCGCTTCGTTGGGCGTGCCGGGTCCGGGGCTGACGACAATGCGGTCAGGTTTGAGACGCTCCAGTTCATCGAGGGCGAACTGGTCATTGCGCTTCACAACAAGCTCCGCTCCAAGTTCGCCCAGATATTGGACAAGGTTGTAAGTGAATGAATCGTAATTATCAATCATGAAGATCATGGTTTAAAACATCCTCATATTAAAATCATCTTCGCTTTTTTATTCGAGTCCGGCTTCCGCCATTTCAATCGCTCGTATCAGCGCTCGCGCTTTGTTAAGAGTTTCTTGATATTCCGTTTCAGGGACGGAATCGGCGACGACGCCGCAGCCCGCTTGTATGTATGCGGAATCTCCGCGCGTGATGATGGTGCGTATAGTGATGCAGGAATCGAGATTTCCGCTGAATGAGAAATAGCCGACGGCGCCGGCATAAGGTCCGCGTTGGATGGTTTCAAGTTCGTCAATGATTTCCATAGCTCGCACTTTTGGCGCGCCGGAAACTGTTCCCGCAGGAAACGACGCCTTCAGGACGTCATAGGCATCGTTTTTGGGGGCAAGGGTTCCGCGAACATTCGAGACGATGTGCATGACATGGGAATATCGTTCAATGGTCATAAGGTCATCCACGAAGACGGAGCCGAACTCAGCCACGCGCCCGCAATCGTTGCGTCCCAGATCCACGAGCATAATGTGCTCTGCGCGCTCTTTGGGATCGGCAAGGAGTTCCGCCTCCAGCGCCTTGTCCTCATCGGGCGATGAACCGCGTTTGCGCGTTCCGGCGATGGGGCGTATTTGAATTTGATCGCCGGCAACTTTGACTAAAATTTCCGGGCTGGAGCCTATAATTTTTAATCCGCCAAATTTGAGGAAGAACATGTAGGGCGAGGGGTTGATGGCGCGCAGGGCGCGGTAGATATCCAGCGGGGCGCATGTGAAATTGGTCTTTAAGCGCTGGGAGAGAACAACCTGAAAGATGTCACCGGCAAAGATATATTCGCGAGCGCGTTCGACGGCGTTTTTGAATTCATCTTCTGTCATATTGGATTCGATTTTTATAGGCTGCGCTTCCCGCTTGATTTCGGCAGCGGGGAGGGGCAGGCGGAGTTTTTCGTGCATGAGTTCAATCTGGCGGATAGCCTCTTCATAGGCTTTTTCGGGATTGCCTCTGATGTGGGCGTTATTGAGGAGGAGTATTCTATGCCGGACGTGGTCAAAAATGATGATGTTGTCGGTAATCATGAAAAAGGTATCCGGGAGGTTCAGGTCATCGGGGTTGTTGTTTGGGATGCGGGGTTCGATGTTGCGGATTTCATCATAGCTGACGTATCCCACTGCGCCGCCGATAAAGGGCGGAAGCGAGGGGTTTGGCACGAGTTTGAATCGGGACATGATATTTCGAAGTTCGTCCAGAGGGGATTTTTGGGTTATGTAGGTTTCCTCATCATTGCGATAAATCAGGTCAATCTCGCGCCCTTTGCTTTTGAAGATAATGGAGGGGTTGGCGCCCAGAAAGGAGTAGCGTCCGAGCGATTCGCCGCCTTCGACGCTTTCAAGGAGGAAGGCGAAATCGTTATCGGAGATTTTTTTCATGATAGATACGGGCGTTTCCATATCGGCGAGAATTTCTTTATAGACGGGGATGAGATTCCCGCGGGCTGCCATTTGGATAAATTCATTTTTATCTGGATGGAACATCAAGCGCCTTTCGTTTTTAGGATTATTTTTTATGGGAATAGACTTTATCGGGGTCAAACATTTTTTTCCCGTCAACGACCCATTTGCCGTCTTTGAGCAATCGGAAGAAACAGGAATAATAGCCTTCATGGCAGGCGCCGCCCGTCTGGCTGATTTTGAGGAGGATGACATCGCCGTCGCAATCAAGGCGGATGTCGTGGATTTTTTGGACGTTGCCGGAAGATTCGCCTTTAATCCAAAGTTTTTTGCGGGAGCGGCTGTAATAGCAAGCGATTTGCCGCTCGATGGTCATGCGGAGCGATTCCTCGTTCATCCAAGCCATCATAAGAATTTCGCCAGTTTGGGCATCTTGGGCGATAGCGGGGACAAGCCCCTTTTCATCGAATTTCACATTTTTAAGAGTGTCCATCATTTTATCCTTTCATTTGAGTTAATTTTATTTTTCATGAGAAAACTTGCGTGTTTCTGCAGCGGCGTTTTTCATGTCTTTGCTGAGATTGTAATACAGAGTCGCTTTGTCATTATAGTAAGCCGCCTGTTCGAGATTGCCTTTCTTTTCAAACTCTCGGGAAAGTTCGAAATACTCATAACCCAAGATGAAATACGAATCGGAGATGGTGTCATAAAAATGGAGAACATCCTCGCGAAAATGGCGGGCAGTTTTTTCAAAATCTTTTGAAATCGGGGTATGATTGCAAGCTGCCGCGAGGAATGCGGCGAGAATCAACATCAGGATTTTTTTCATGTTGCCCCCCTTATGCCGTTATCTTTTTGCATCGTTTTGGCGGCGCGATCAAACTCTTCCATATTGCAAACAAAAGGGCGCATTTCCACGCATTCATCGGGGGTCAGCATCCCGCCCGATATGACAATCTTTGTCGCTTGCTCAATGGTGAGGTTAATATCCCAGACCTGATCCGGCGTTAGCATAAGAAAAAATCCCGTCGTGGGATTGGGCGTGGAAGGCACAAAGACATTGATGAAAGGCTCGGAATTGTCCTTGCGGCGAAGCACCCCGACCACATAAGCAAGCGCGAACATTCCCTTGCGCGGATACTCAATGATAACCACCTTGTGCATAGCGCTTTTTTGCATAAGGGCGATGGAATCCATCACCTGCCGCGTAGTGAGGTAGAAGAATTTGATGCCCGGGATTTTAGTAAGCAGATTTTCGCCCCAACGGATGATGCGCGCAACAAAAAGGAATTTGGAAAGAAGCCCGATGAGATATAATATGAGCCCAGCAAGGAGAATGCCTATAAAGAATTCGGCGGCTGGGGAGATTTCTTTGAACAAGAAGGGAACCACGAGCGGCTTGAAAAATCCGCTGACCATATCCATGAGACTCCGCATAACAACATAAGTGACCGCCAGCGGCACGAGGACGAATACGCCGGCGATGACATTATTTTTAATTGAGGAGACCGATTTATGGAACATTTCCCCAAACATGTTTCGACCGCCTAAGCCATTATTAAGATGGGATAAACGACTTTTATGCGGCAAATGTCAACATGGAACACAGGAAAATATTTGCAATGACAGCAATCCAGATAAAAAGCCGATTTGATGCCCAACGTCCTTGTTAATGGGCGAGCAATCCTGAAGTATAGGCAGTCGGGGCAGCGGCTGGACGCAGGGCAAAGACATGGATCATGCCGTAGCCATATTCATATCCCGGGTCGCCGTTGTGCTCGATGTAATAAATGCGTTTATTTGCCGAGTCAAAGGCTATCGCGCCCGCCGTTCCATCTCCGCCGCCGGGGAGCATGGAAAAGCGGTCAAGGTCGAAGACGCAATAAGGCTGCGGCTCCCAGCTTTGCTTTTTGCCTTCCGCCACATCAGCCAGATCGGCGGGATTGTAAAGCATGAGCCCCGTGCGCCAGTCTGTTGCGGCAGTTCCCTTTTCCCCGAAGGGCGGTTCGGGAATATCATCGAGGCAGTTAAAGGCGCCGAGTGAATCGCCATACCATGAGTCGCCGATGCTACGGACGTAAGAAATCGCCACGGCGGCGCGTCCGTCTATTTCGAGCAATGCGCCGCCCTCGCCCCACTCCCCCATCGCCCAGTTTATGACGCGGTTTTGAGTGTCCGCGCCCGAGCTGTATCGCACAAGTTCAACTGCCGTGCATGAGCCGCCGTTTGCGGGCAGTGCGCCGCTTTCCCATGGGGCGATGGCATAAAGGCTCGCGCCATGCGAGGGCACGCCCGAACCAGCAAGGTAATTGCTACCCACAATGAGGGAGCGTCCGCCGGTGTGCAGGTCTGCCCATGTTTGAGATATGGGAAAAAGAATCATCGAGTGCAGCGCGGAGGAAATGTTATTGGGCGGGACGCCGCCGATATGCCACGCGCCAAGCCCCTGCGTCAGCGCCAGATTAAAAACGCCATGCGCGGGCGCATTGCCATCAGTGCCGAAAAAATCGCTGATGCCGTAATAAATATAACCGCCGACGCCATTGCCGCCGGGGTGATACGCGATCCCGCCTGTGGCATAGCCGCCGCTCACGGGAAAATAATTGCCATCATAGATTCGGGGCCAGAGATCCGCCGGGGCTTTAAGCGTCCGAGCCCTTGGCAGGTCTTCGATATTGGATGATAAAACGGCTTTGGGGATGCTGACCTCGCAGACTCTCTCGCAATATTTTGTGAGGAGGTATAGCGAGCCCTGCCATTCGTTTGATGGATTGAATGAGCCGTTGCCCTGCGGATAAAAGGCGATGCCGCACGAAGCGTAATCCATGTATGGCTCCAAATCAATGGGCAAGCGGATACCGCCGAGGTATTCAATTTGACTCCATGGGTCAATGAGCGCCGCGGAGTCCCAGGCGGGCGCGGTGATGGTCACGGTTGTGGAGTGGGCGCTTTCATTGCCGTGGCGGCGCGCGGGATTTTCCTCTCTCGGATACATGCCATAAGGAGCGGCATCGAGGGCGGTGACTGTGTATTTATATGTGGCGCCGGGCTGGACGTTCAGGTCAATGTAGTGAAGATTATCCGCGCCATAGTGGTTCATCATATCATTGGGGAGGATGCCGTGCAGTTCGCTATTGCGATAGATGAGATAGCGATCCACGCCGGTGGCATATGGGGCGGGGTCTGCGGAGGCTGTCCATGTGAGGCGGATGAGGTTTTTGCCGCAACCAGTCGTGGAGGCATAGGGCGCTGCCTTGAGATTGCCGGGGGCGCTTGGCGGCGTCAGGTCCGCCTCGTTCGAGTATTCAATGCGGATCATGACGATACCGCTCATGGGATAACGTTTATTGACATTGATGAGGTAGGCGCTGCCGACGGAGGGCGGGCTATTTGGCTGGTTCAGCATGGATGCGTCGGAGATGTAATACTCCATCTCAACGGATTTTTGCGGGGGCAAGCCGTAGCCGATGTCGGCGTAGAGGGAATACCAAGCATTGGAGGTGTCGGCGGGGTCGGGGCTGTCAGGATCGGTCAGGCTGATGCGCGCGCCGAAGAAAATATCATAATCCGCGCGGTTGTAAAATGTGACAATAATTTTATGACCGCGTTGGAAGACGATGGGCGTTGTGCCGCGAATGCCCGCAAAGGAGGGGGCTTCCTCCTCCAGTTCGTCCGTCTCCGTGATGCCTTGATGGTCGGGATTGCCATCGGGATCAACATACTGCATATTGGTCGGGTGGCGCAGAATCTGATTCCAGTCCGAGTGAGGCTTTGAGGAGTTGGCGTCGCTCGTTCCGAAGTCAACGAGCGTCCAGCGCTCCGCCATACAGACGGCAGCCAGCGAGAAAAAAAGGACAATCAGGCACGCATGCTTCCGGTATTGAGAATTTTTCATAACCGCCCCCCTGATAAACTTTCTTTCCATCCATCAAGATTAAAAAAGGTATAAACGCCTCCCCGATACCAATCAACAATGAACTTAATTATTTTGAACAACGATATATCCACAGACAAAAAAAATCCCCCGCGGGAATGCGCCGCGGGGGATGGGGGAAAGCAGTTTGGAGTTATGGGAGGAGGACGTCGCCGATTTCGGCGTTGATGTTGTTTCCAGGATGGGCGGCTTTGAGGTGGGCAAGGCTGTGCGCAGGCGCCTCAACGGTGATGTCGTAATTGCCCTGCGGGACGTTGAGAAGGACGAAGCGTCCGTCTGGGAAGCTTGTGGTCGATATGTTTTGTCCGTTGCCGGTGAGGATGACTGTTGCGCCGGAGATGGGAAGGCGTGTGCCTGCATCAAGGGCGCGTCCGTTGAATGTGTTCGGGTCGGGCGTGAGGAGGATGTCGCCAAGGTTGAGGTTGTTGCCTTCGGTTGCGGTTATTTCCTGCTGGAGGAAACGGTAGGCGTAGCCCCATGTTTGGAAGGTGTGGGTTCCGCCGGTGACGTCATACATGATGAAGTCGCCGTTTAAGAGGCTGTTTGTGAGACATGAGGCCTTATTGCCGCCGTCCAATTGGGCGACGGCGTTATAGACGGACAAGCCGTTGACTGCGTCGAGGAGGCGTCCGTTGACTGTTCCGCCGACGGGGTTGATGCCTATCTGCCCGGCGTCTGTTGCGGCGCCGGCGTTCTGTGCGACGTCAATCTGTTTGAATTGGTAAGCCCATCCCCAGGTCTGCAATTGGCGCGCGCCTGCGGGGACGTTGACGAGGATGAAGCGTCCGGTGATGTTGGTCTTTGTTTCTTTGCCGAGACCGCCGCCGTCAAATTGAACGTGGGCGTTCATAATGGGGCGTCCTGTGCCGGCGTCAATGATTTGACCGCGGATGGTGTCGGGGATGATGGTGAAGCCGCGGCTTCCGACGTCAGTTGCACCGGTTTCTTTGACGTTGATAGGTTGTTCCTGAAAGTTATAGGCGTATCCCCAAGCTTGTAAGGTGTGGGCGCCGGGGGTGACGCCAAGGAACATGAAATAACCTTGTTCATCGGTGAGGGTGCGCCAAACGCCGCCGCCATCGAGTTGCGCTGTGGCTGCTGCAAGAGGCTCACCTGTCTGGCTGTCCACGATGCGCCCGACAACGGTGCCGTCGAGTTTGGTCATAGCAATTTCAGCGATGGCGGTGTCTTTATCGTCGAAAACGTAGATATCGAATTGTTGAAAATTATAGGCGAATCCCCAGACTTGCAATTTGTGCATACCGGGGGCTGCGCCGTAGATGGAGAACTCGCCTTTTGCGTTTGTGTATGTCTGGAATGCGCCGCCATCAAGTTGGACGATAATGCCGTTGACGGGCTTTTGAGTTTCTAAATCTTTGATAGCGCCGGATATTTTGGTATTAAAAAAGCCAAAGTTAACGTTCATGGCGAGGTTATAGGAATTGTTATTTTCGTTGGATTCTTTAACGATATTATCTGGGTCAACGGCAATCCAGATTGCGTGATTGCCGGCTGGAAGATACCAGAGGTTGACATCTTCGGTTTGAGTTTCGCCTACATCAAGGTCAAAGATATAGCATGTATCAAATAGGTCGCCATCTACATAAACATCGAGTTCTGTTTCATCGGAGGGCGCGGCGCCCTGATTTTTGACTGTGATGTTCAGGATTATCTGGTCTGTGGCGCTGGGATTGGGAGGCTCAATGGTTGCTGATGTGATGACAAGATCGGGTTGGGGTCCTTGAGCCACTGTCATGTAAAAGGTGTGGATGTTGTTTTTTTTGTTGGATTCAGAGATTTCATTATCCGGGTCGATTTCAACCCTGATTGTGCGTCTGCCTGCCGTCAGGTCCCAGAGTTCGATTTCATCAGTGGATGATTCGCCGGGCTCAAGATCGGGGATAAAATAATAATCAAATTCTTCATTATCAACGAAGATAGAGACAAAAATATTTTCCGCAATTGCCTTGCCCTGGTTTCGCACAGTAATCGAAAGAATGATTTCGTCGGATGTGTTGGGGTTGGCGGGGGTGTAAGTAGCATTTGTGACAGTGAGATCGGGGAGGCTTTGGGCGACGGCGGCTGATGAAATGAAGAGGACGCCTGCAAGCGCGGCGAAAATACATAGGATGTTGCGCAATTTGGAAAAAAATTTTTTCATTTTTTTGCTCCTGATATATAGTTGTAAGAAATCTTTAAATTGAGAAAAAAAGAGTCAAACAATTAATATATAAAATTTGGGGGACAATGAATGGCAATGGTTCATCTTTGCTCAAATTGTGTGCGCGCCGTATGAGGATTGTTCCAAGCGGGGTATCAGGGATTGGCGGTCTCTGTTTTGGTTTGTTCCAGCGGTATTGTTGAGAGCATAAGGGTGTCAATATCCTCGGGGAGGATTATGAGTTCGGCTGTATCCGAGGTTTCTTTGTCGGAAAATTCTGGGGCATATTTTTTGACACGCGCCAGATCGTCATTTTGTGGGTCGAGCGTAAGGAACCCGACGATGAAGTCCACAATTTCAACGGGGTAACAACCGATCTCGACGCCGGGCAGGAGGATGGGCTGGACTTCCGCGCTGACGGAGAAGAAATCGTGGCGTCCATCATCCCAATAATTATCGTTTCGGATAAGCCCCCGCTCTTCGTATTTCATCCAAGGGGTATCGGGTTTTAGGAAATAGTTGCCCCAGACAATATCGTTTTCGATATTGGAAAAGGAAAGGAGGCTGATGCCGCCCTGCGTGCGGCGCTCCGCCCAGACTCCGATGCCGCGGCGATCCATGCCGAACTGTTCGCCTTCAAAGTAGAGGGCATTAGCTTGGGCAAGGGCTGTGGCTCGCGCGCGAACGCCCAGACCGCGGGCGCCGCGGGGCGCGCTGATGCGGAAAAGGAAAAGGTCGAGGAAATCCGCTCCCCTATCCCTGAAATAACCCACGACTCCAGCCTGTGTGTTTGCTATGGCAAGGGATAAGATGAGGGCGATGAGCAGTCTTTTACGCATGATAACAAGAACTCCTTTCGGTTTGGGTTTTCAAATCATTGTATCTTCATAATGATGACCGTGAAGTCATCGAATTGGTCTGCCTCTTTGCGAAATTCCAGGCACGCTTCGTGGATGGCGTCGCGGATTTCCTGCGCTGTGCAATGCAGGTGGGCTCGTATTACTTTTTTGAGTCGCTCGATGCCAAACAGTTCGCCTGATTTGTTCATGGTGTCTGTGACGCCGTCGCTATACAGAACGAAGGTTTGGCCGGATTCAAGGTTGATAGTTTCGGATTCGTACTCGGAGTTTTCCATGATACCGAGAAAGAATCCGCCTTTTTTGAGCTGAGCTATCTTGCCCGTAGCATCAAACAGCAGAGGATAAACGTGTCCGGCGTTTGTGTATTCGAAAGTTCTTTTAACTGGGTCGAGGATGCCATATACCATCGTGATGAACATGTTGTTGGATGCGTCGCGGAATGCCATCTTGTTCAAGCGCGAGACGACGTTGGTGACGACGGCGTCTTTTTGTTGGGCTTCAATTTGGAGGGAGGCGCGGATGGTAGCAAGTAGAATGGCGGCAGGGACGCCTTTGCCGGAGACGTCGGCTATGGCGATTCCATATCGGCTGCCCGCCGGCATGGGGAGGAAATCGTAATAATCGCCGCCGACTTTTTTAGCGGGCATGCTCATAGCGGAGATGTCAATGCCTTCAAGAGTGGGATAGACTTTGGGAAGCAGATTCATCTGGATGGTGCGGGCGATTTCCATCTCTTTTGCCATTTTGTGTTGTTCGACAAGGCGGGCGTGGAGTTTTGCGTTTGCGATTGCCATGGCGGATTGATTGGCGATACCGTTGACGAGTTCCAATTCTTCATTGCCGTAAGTTGCAACTCCCGTTTGCGTGTCAATGTAGATGACGCCGTATATTTCCTCTTTATAGACAAGCGGTGCGCAGATGGCGGAACGGATGCTGTTGATGATGATGCTTTCAGAGGCGGCAAAGCGCTGGTCGCTTGCGGCATCCGAGACAAGGATGGAGACGCGGTCATGCAGGCATTGGCGGACGATGGTGCTACTGATACGGATTTCATCCACATCGCGGCTTTTGCTTTTGACCGCCTTTGGGATGAGTTCCTTGCCGGACTCATCTTTGAGCAGAATGAATCCGCGGTCGGGCTGGGTGACTTCATAAAGAATGCTCATGATTTGTTCGAGCAGGTCGTCGAGGTTGAGAATGTTGCGGATGGCGTCTGCCACCTGATAAAGAATGGTAAGGCGTTTATCTGAATCTTTGGGGAGTTGGTCTTTAGGGAGTTCGAGTTCAAGGGGCATTTGTTTACCGGCGGCAACGGAGCTGCGGGGCTGCCCCCAGCCGGAGTCATCCACAATGCGAATCATCCGCGATGTGGTTTCGCTGAAACGGTCAATGTCTTCGGGACCCGATTCAAAGACGAGGATGGTGTCGCCAAGCGTGAGTTGGGTTCCGCTAACCAGCGGCATTTCACTGGTGAAGGGCTTGCCGTTGATGAGCGAGCCGTTTTTGCTATCGAGGTCGCGGAAATAATAGGCGCTATCTTTAAAAAATATTTCGGCATGATGGCGGGATACTTTGCGGTCAATAATTTGAATGGAGTTTGAAACGCTGCGTCCAATGGAAACAGTGAGGTTGATAATCGGGAAGACCATGCCGACATCTGCGCCGGATTCAATGACCAATCGCGCCATTTTCCATCCCGTCCAAACAAAAGATGCGTTTTTCGCTTTGCACTAAATTGCAAAAAATAATTTAAATGTTTTTTTACCCTTTCAGTCTGCTCCCCTGTCAAGCGGAGAATCGTTGCAGAAAATTTTACTTAAATACTTGGGAAGCGCGAGCGGCGGGATGCCCTTGTTTTTCTTTTATGGGATTTCCGCGTTGGAGAATTCCGCAGGTCAATTTTATTGATATGCGCGTCAATAGGAAACGGCTTCCTTATAATAAGTAAACTTTTCTTCCATCTACGCGCAAGCGGCGGCTTGTGGCGAGGTCGAGGGCGCGCGGGAGAAGGCGGTGCTCAAATTCGAGGATGCGGGCTGAAAGGGTATCTTCTGTGTCGTCCGGATTGACGGGGATTGCGGTTTGGAGTATAATAGGTCCTGTGTCCATGCCGGCATCCACAAAGTGAACGGTGCAACCGCTGACTTTGACGCCGTAATCGAGGGCTTGTTTTTGGGCGTGAAGTCCGGGGAACGCCGGCAGCAGGGCAGGATGAATGTTGATGATGCGATGGGAGAAAGCCTCGATGAGAACAGGGGTGATGATTCTCATAAAACCGGCAAGGACGATAAATTCGATATTATGTTCACGCAGGACTTTGAGAACTTCGGCGTCATAGCCTTCGCGATTTTTTCGATAAGGTTTGGAATCCACAAAGACTGTTTTCACTCCCGCGGCATTCGCCTTTTCGAGTGCGGGGGCATCCGCCTTGTCGGAAAGGACGAGCGCAATTTCCGCATTTGGGAGATTCCCCTTCTTTTTTTCGTTAAGGATCGCCTCCATGTTCGAGCCGCGACCGGACACAAAAATGGCGACACGCATATCGGATTCCCTCCTTTGAAATATTGATGATGTTGAATAGTCCTGTCATAAGAAGGAGATAAACAATCGGCGCAACGTGCATGGTGAGACGCCAGTCAAGTTCTATGCCGGCAATAAAAATGGCTGGCGCCTCGATGACGATGGCGATACCCAGCCATTTGCGTTTTTCTGAAACGGCAATAATTGCTATGCCGATGAAATATAATATCAGCAGGAGACGGCTTCCCGCGAGGAGTCCGTTGGCGGCATGTCCGCGAATGAAGATTCTGTAAAGACCGCGGCTTGAGATTTTAATTATTTGCGGGATTGTGTGGAGTTTGATAATGTATCCATATGATGTGATGGGTTCGCCCGTGTAAGGATCTGCCTTGACCTCTTGAACTGTGGGGAAACCGGGGCGACCGACGAACTCGCGGTTACGATAGAAGCGGGCATGGATGTTGGTGGAATAGAGCGGATCCCCAAATTGTTTGTAATTGAAATGCAGGTGCGGCGCAATCATGAAAAGGGGCATTACGAGAGCGGCGGCAAGTGCAAGGGGACGGACGCTGCGCCGACATCCGAAATAAATGATGAGCGGAATAACATAACTCAAAGATGTGACCTGCGTCAAGCAGAGGGCGCCGGCGGCGAGTCCTGTCCAGAGCCAGCCCCATTTTGCCCATTCTTGCATGAGGATAAGGGCGTAGAGCAAACCGAGGGTGCATAAAATAAATAATTCCATTCTCAAGCCGCGCGCGCTCATGAAGATGAAGTATGGATTTGCGGCGCATGCAAAGGCGGCGCCCAAGCCAGCGCGAGCGTCGGTGATGCGTTTTACGACGATATAAACCGCGGGTATGACGGCAAGCGAGAGGAGGAATGTGAGGATACGCAGAGCGGTCTGCGTTTTGGATAAAAACAGGAATATTATTTTTATGAGCCAGATAAAGAGAGGTTCGCGAATATAAGGAGCGAGAGTTGTTGCTGTTTGAAAAAGACCTCCGCCTTTTTGTGCTATGTCAAAATATCCAACGGCATCGGGGTCGAGGTGTTGCCCCACGTTCTCAACAAGATTGATCCAGCGCATGTTATATCCCATTGCGATAATCATGCATAATAATATGAGGAATTTTTGTGGAGGGGCACCGGCAAGGCTGCGCCGTGAAAGGATTATTCCCATGGCAAGAATAATAATCACAAAAATTATATTTGTCAGCCATGGAAGGAGGTTTGCAAATAAGCCGGAAACGCTGCAGATAATTATAATAATATAAATAAATATTAATTCATTTCCGATTCGCTTACTGTAAAAAATCAATGCTGCGATGCAGAGCGCAATGGAAAAGAATAATACCGTTATGATATTATTTTGCGCTTTTTTTGTATAAACAGTTCGTTCGATGCGGCGGAGGATTGTCACGGGAGCGGCGCCGGCGCCGACTTGAGCGGTAATAGAAAGCCGGGTTTGTTTGTTTGCGACTTTATCGCGCAGGGTTAAAGTTTTCCCGTTGAGTTTGAGATGTTTTGGTTTGCCAACACCTGTTTGAACAATGACTTGAGTATCTGGAGATTTAATTTTTGCGGTGTGTATCTGATAAAAAACGATAAACTTGTTGACGCAATCATTATCATCGGCGGCGATTCCATTTCTAAAAAATATTGCGCCTTTTCCGCCGGCGGGGAGAAGAAGGGCGTTATTCTCGAAAATCCAATCGCCTTCTACATCATGACCGTGTTGCCGAATCCAGTCGGCGTTTTCGCGCGCATAGATGATTTCTTTATACACAAGCGGGCTGGAATAACCTGCAAGCCTCACAAGCCAAGCTGTAATAAAAACACCGCATACAATAAAACACAGCCAGTAAAATATTTTGTAAGAGGAAGGGGAATCAGATTTTTGATGGGATAGGTTTTTCTGCACAAGAATTCTCAAACGATGCTGGAATCTTTATTATCAATTACATTGGGAGATTTATTATCATCGAGGTGGCAAAGGTCAAGGATTTTGGCGCGGGAATTCTGCATCGGTTAAAAATTGCTTGTCAGGCAGGAACGGGTGTGAAAGATAATAACAAAATCTGCAAAAAAAGGATGCCATGATAAAAAAAGCTATTATTATTGGTGCGGGACCCGCGGGGCTGACCGCCGCATATGAGTTGGTCCAAAAAACAAAGATTCTTCCGATTGTGATTGAGAAGAGTCAATTCATGGGCGGGATTTCGAGAACGGTCAATTACAAGGGCAATCGGATTGACATCGGCGGGCATCGTTTTTTTTCCAAATCCGACCGCGTGATGGAATGGTGGCAGGAGGTTATGCCTCTGGAGAAGGATTCGGCGCGGATTGAGGAGATGGAAAAAATCCTTTTGTTGCGCGACCGCAAATCGCGCATTTATTGCTTCCGGAAATTCTTCGATTACCCTATCACGTTGAGCGGTCGCACGATTGCAAATCTCGGCGCGTGGCGGACTTTTAAAATCGGAATGAGTTATCTGAAGAGTTCCTGCTTCCCCATTAGGAACCCAAAAAATCTTGAGGAGTTTTTTATCAATCGTTTTGGCAAGGAGTTATATCTGACCTTTTTCAAATCCTATACGGAGAAGGTCTGGGGCAAACCGTGCAAGGAGATAAGCGCCGAGTGGGGGGCGCAGCGAGTCAAGGGTCTTTCCGTCTGGAAATCAATTGTTCACGTTTTGAAACGGGTATTCAAAAAATCGGATAACATCGCGGGGAAAGATACGGAGACATCGTTGATTGAAAAGTTTTTATATCCGAAATACGGACCGGGGCAGATGTGGGAGGAGGTTGCCCGCATTGTTCGGGAGCGCGGCGGCGAAATCATCACAGGGCTGGAAGTTGAAAATATTGAGGCGAGCGAGAACCGCATTGTGTCTGTTTCCGCGCGCGACTCCGAGGGGAATGTTCGGCGTTTTGATGGCGACTACTTTTTTTCCACGATGCCGATAAAGGATTTTATTAGCGGGATGGGACATGGCGTTCCTGAAAACGTTCGCGAAATCAGCGACGGGCTGACTTATCGGGATTTTATCACGGTGGGGCTTTTGGTTAATCAATTGAAAATCAAACCTGCGAACCCGCTTCAGAATAAATTAATCAACGACACGTGGATTTACATTCAGGAGCCTGATGTGGATGTGGGGCGGCTTCAGATATTCAACAACTGGAGTCCGTATCTTGTCGCAGACCCGAGCAAGGTTTGGTTGGGGTTGGAGTATTTTTGTCAGGACACTGACGCGCTCTGGAAGAAGCCCGATTCTGAGATGATCGAACAGGGGGCGGTTGAGTTGGATAGAATTGGCATTATCAACAAGCGCGATGTGTTGGATGGGACAGTGATTCGAATGCCGAAGACTTATCCGGGATATTTTGGAACGTTTGACCGTTTCTCGGAGGTGCGCCGATACCTTGATGGTTTTGAGAATCTTTTTCTCATTGGAAGAAACGGGATGCACAGATATAATAATCAGGATCACTCGATGTTGACCGCAATGGAGGCTGTGCAAAATATAATCAGCGGCAGGACAAATAAGGAAAATATCTGGAGCGTAAACACCGAACAGGAGTATCATGAGACAAAGGATAAACGTTAACCGGATTTTATTAAGGTTCATCAATATGTGGCGGAAAAAGATAGGGACTGCAAACAATTGTCTGAAGGATATGGTCAAGAGACAGATACAGGCGCGCGGTGTGAAGAATGAAGCCGTATTGAACGCCATGATGAAAGTTGATCGCGCGCTATTTTTGCCCGATTCACTCAAATACTGCGCATATATGGATGACCCGCTGCCCATCGGCGAAGGGCAGACTATCTCGCAGCCGTATATTGTCGGGCTGATGACGGAGATGTTGGATCCGCAAACGGGAGACCGCGTTCTTGAGGTGGGGACTGGCAGCGGGTATCAGACGGCAATTCTCGCCGAGTTGGTGAAACATGTTTATTCGCTCGAAATCATCCCAGCGTTGGCGAAGCGGGCGCGGGCGCTGCTTATTGATGAGATGAAATACAAAAATCTTTCCATTCGCGTTGCCAGCGGTTATGCGGGTTGGGCGGAGGAAGCGCCATTTGACAAAATTATTGTAACTGCCGCGCCGCCGGTTGTCCCGGATGCGCTGACGGAACAACTCGCGTCGGGCGGGCGAATGGTCGTTCCCGTCGGCGATTGTACTCAGAGGCTTTGCCTGATTCAGAAGGATAACTTTGGTCTGCGCCGAAGAGATTCAATTCCTGTTCGATTTGTGCCGATGGTGGATTACTGAGGCAGCGGCTCAGTTTTTTTTTGGAATTTGGCGATTAATTCCGCGCCGAATATATATTCATAGCCGCAAAGGCTGCAGCCGCGTTTTTCCATTTCCCTGAACAATTCTCGTCGCGTCCAATGGCTGGGATGTTTATCGGCATATCCGGAGGGGTGCAGTAATTGGTAGAACCATTCGATGATGCGCCAGCGGGTTGAGTAATCGGGCGTTCCGATGATGATGAATCCGCCGGGCTTTGTGACGCGCAGAACTTCATCCAGAATGACGGGATTGCGCGGGAGATGCTCAATGACTTGGGAGGCGATGGTTGCCTCAAAGACGCCGTTTGCAAAGGGGATGTGTCTAATATCGCCTCTGATGAGAACTTTGTGTGGGGCTCGTTTATATCGGAGCATGTTCATTTGCAAATCCATGCCGACCGCCTGCGGGAGCCCGTCCAAAATCTGGCTTGAGCCGCATCCGATATCGAGAATGGCGCGATATTCCCGGGCATAATCGCAGATGATTGAGTAGCGGCGTTTCTGCCAGATTCGTTGGAAATAAAAACGGCTGTTAAAGGCGCGCTCGTCGTAGTCGGCGCATTCGTGCGAGTTGCGCAATCGCCAGAATTTGAAGAGCGCGCGGAGGTAATCCTTGCCGAATGCAAGGATGCGCGATTTGGAAAAACCGTGTTTGCGCGGATGATAATGAAAAGGGACTTCTTTAACGCGGAATCCGCGTGAGTAAGCCTTGATGAGAATTTCCTGCAAGACAACATAGTTGACTTCCGTCGGGGCTACTTCATCGAAGATTCTTTTATGATAAAGACGGAAGCCCGAGGATAAATCGCGGATGGGCAGGTTGAGCGCGACGCGATAAAATGTGTTGAGAATCCACGATAGGAATTGCCGAAAAAATCCCGACTGGCTAAAACCGTTTTTGATATAGCGGGAGGCAATAAGAACCTCCGCCTGATGCCGAGCTGCAAAAAGGATGGGGACGATATAAGGGCTATGGGAGAAATCGGCATCCATAGTGATGATGTATTTGCCGCGGCATGCCTTAATTCCATTTGCAATGGCAATGCCGTATCCTCTTGAGACAACGACAAGTTTGGCGTTGTTATCTTTTACCACTTGCTCGATATTATCTTCCGAACGGGCGTCGGCGATGACAATTTCATATTCTGATTCGGGCAGCACGCCGATCATGACCTCGCGCAGGCAGGGCACGAGTTTGCGGATATTGATTTCCTCGTTGAGCGTGGGAATCAAAATGCTTAAAATCATTCGGTTATTTCCTGTTGCATAATATCGTTTTTACCTATGAAGTATAATCTTTGGCGTCAAACAAAAAAGAAAATTGCAGTTGACGCGCGGGTTTGCAAATGGAGATGATTTCTAATATGAAACATAAAAAAGTTATAGCGGTTTTTGTTATCTTTTTAAATTTGTGGCTCTGCCTTGCTATGATTTGCGCGGCGGAGGCGAAGGGCAGGATTGTCTGCATAGATCCGGGGCATCAAGCTCAGGCGGATAGCTCTCCGGACCCTATCGGTCCCGGTTCAACCAAGACCAAAGCCTGCGTTTCGAGCGGGACAAGAGGAACGGTCTCCGGACCGGAGCATGCGGTGGTGCTTGATGTGGGGTTGCGTCTGCGGGACCTTTTGACATCGCAGGGTGTGGCGGTTGTGATGACGCGGGAGACGGCGGATGTGCATCTTTGCAACAGCCAGCGAGCTATCATTGCCAACAATGCCAAAGCGGATTTGTGCATTCGCATACATTGCGACGCGGGTTCAAAACATACAAGCATTATGCTTTATCCGGCGCTTATTCAGGGGTGGACGGATGACATATATGAGGAGAGTTTGAAAGCGGCGGGGATTGTGCAAACAGCTTATTGCAACAAAACAGGCATCCCCAATGGCGGTCTCATCCCGCGTTCGGATCTGACGGGATTCAATTGGGCGGATGTGCCGACTATTCTGGCGGAGATGTTCCAGATGCAAAATGCGGAGGACGACAAGCTCGGGGCGACGCCGGAGTTTCGTCAAAAACTGGCAGAGGGTCTTGCCGCGGGCATCTTAGAATATCTTAAAACCCTCCCCGCAAAACCAATTCAAACAAACGCAATAATCCTTAAATAGATTAAAAAAAACCTTCCTCTTCCCAAACTTTTATCTGCTCGAGCTTTTGTTTGCGTTTTTTCAGATACGCCAGCAGAAAAAAGAGCGTCATTGCAAACCAGAAGATTGTGCCCGATGAAAAGAGAAAGATAATATTCCACCATCTATTTCCCAGATATTTTTTCCACTGCTCTTCAAGGCTTTTCATGATGATGGGTTCATCCAATTGCGCGATGAATTTGCGTCCCTGCTCGGGGTCTGCCAGAATTTTTAACATGGCGGAAATTCCCCCGCGGGCGAAAAACTGCCGTATGAGAAATTGGCACATGGAGCAGCTTTGCAAATATGCAAGGGAGAGCTCGGGAGGCGAGGCGGGGAATGAGGATTCAAGGCGGGAAAAGGGGATGTGGTTTCCCCAAAGGTGCGCCATTGCCATTTGGATGGATTTTCCCAGCGACCACTCGCCGGCAAGAAGCATCGCCAGTCCTTCATCGAGCCAACGGGGCAACGGCTCGACTGCCTGCCTTCCGACAAAAAGGTGTGCATATTCATGAACAAGCACACCGAAGTTCTCATCAGGGTTGAGGGCGCGGAGGCGTTCGCCATTGAGATAAATGACAGCCTGCGCGGCGTTTGCGGCGGCGATGAAATGCTCTGGATTCATGCCTGCTTTTTGGAGAAATTCTTTTTCCGTTTCGCAATAAACAATAGTCGTTGTGAATGGAATAGCAGGCGCGCCGCCAACTTTTTCCACCTTTTGGCGCGCCTTCTCCATAGCTTCTTTAAAATACTGCGCAAGTTTTTCTTTTCCCGCCGGGAAATCAAGGGCGGAAAATTCGTCGGCATAAAAAACCTGTCCGCATAAAAAAAACAAAAACAGGAAGATGGCTTTTATTTTTAATTTCATTTTTATTTATTCAGGTCGCGCTTATGGAATATTATAAACGCCGTAAAAAGGAAAACGGTTGTATAGATGGCGGAAATAACAACGCAGCGGATGACGTTCGGGGAATTCCACGATATGCTGATGCCGCTTGCCAGTTCGTTGAGCATACTGAAGCCTGTGTCCAAATAGGACGAAAAAATATATTTATCAAGATGAGCGTTTCCGACTGGGATGAAATATTTGAGGGGCTGAATGCCGATGTTGATGCCGAGTGCGAAGCCGATTGCTCCGGCATATGTCCGAGCAATGGCGGACATGAAGAATCCGAATGAAAGCAGAGCGAATATGGGCAGCATGGTCAGGAGCGCGGCGATTAAAATAGAGGCGGCGATTGTCGTTCCGGAGACGAGCACGGTTTCCCCGTCCATCACCGCGCCGAGCTGATATTTCCATTTTGCAACAATGAGTCCGCTTATGATATTCACGGCAAGAAGCATCAAAGAGAATAAGGCGGCGGCAAAGAGTTTTGAGAAGAGAAATTCTGAGCGCCCCAATGGACGGCACAAGGCGTCCCGATATGTTCCCTGTTCTGTTTCTGAGACAATTAGAAGCGCGGCATGAATAAGGACAAAGATGGGGATGAGGGAGGTGGCGGCGAGCTGGGTTGAGTTGCTCAGGAACGAAACCCCATTGAGGTTTTTTGCGGCGCCCATTTGGCTAAATCCAATGGCGCAAAAAAAAGGCATAGCGGCGCTCAGAGCAAGCCCCAGCCATGGGTATTTAAGCGCGGTCGTCTTAATCATCTCGTTGTGAAATGCGGCGAGTATCTTTTTCAATGAAGAGGGATTTGCGGATATCATCAGCGGAATTGGTTCATCCTCCTTTTAGCGCGCAGGCGATCGAGTGAAATCCTGACGTTTTGGTATTTGGGGTCAAGGGCAAACGCATCAAGGTAATACTTTTCAGCTTTATCGTAATCGCCGAGTTCTTCATAAATTGTGCCGAGATAGCGCAGCGGCTGCGGCTGAGAGGGCATGAGGTCATGCGCCTTTTGGAATGCGGCAAGCGCCTTATGCAATCGTTTTTTTGAGAGAAGATAATAACCGTATTCGTAATAATTGAACCAAAGGAAGCGGTTGCTTTGTCCAAGGAGGGCGGCGATTTCCGGCGGCTGAGGGCGCGTCCGCACAACTCCGACAAGGACGAGAATGTTAAAGAAGAGAAGAACGGTAATTATAAGCGCGAGCACAAGTCGCTTTCGGTTGATGTAGTTTTTCAGATGCGCGGCGATGTAATCGGCAAAGACAAGCGCGTTTGCGAGAAGGAGCGCGAGAATGATGCGATAGATAATGGAGATTTTTGCGTAATCGCCCCAGAGGGCGGGAAACCATCGCCACGGGGCGACAAGTAGGGCTGTCATCTCATAAAAGAATGTTTTATTCCAAGGGATATAATGATCCAGCGTGTTAAAGCCGAGCCGCTCGGCTATGACAAGAAGGAACGACCATGCGGAAAAAAGGATGGCGCTTATGAGCCAGAATTTCATGCGCCCTTCGCTGAATAGGGCGGCAAGCCCGAGCATGAAGATGAATCCGTATTCTGTAAATCGGCGGTTGCTGAAGGAGCCGCCCGCCCACCAGACTTCGTTGGCGCTGTTGATATAGATTTGCATGAGGAGGGCGGCGATGAGCCCCGCTGCGAGAATACGCTCTTTTTTCCAGAGAAGGAAAAGCCCCAGCGCGCCAAGAAGCACAATCGGCGTCCAAGGCAGCAGCCCGTGATAATCAGAGAACAGCATTTCAAAAATGGCGGGGCGGAACCAGCGCATTTCTTCGAGTTTAGGCATATGAAAGGGATTGCCGAAAAATTTACTCCAATAAAAAAAGAGCGGAAGAAGCGCAAAGATGAATGCGGCAAAGGCAACAAGCGCGCCTTTGATGTATTGCGCGGCGTAATCGGCGCGCGATTTGAAAGCGCCCTCGCGATGTTTTATAAATGCTTCGACGAGCAAAACGATAAGCGTTGCGATGTGTTGCGGACGGGTAAGAGTCATGATGCCGCCCAGCGCGCCAAGCAGCGCCCATTGAGCGGGGGTGCGCTCTTTAATCGTTTCCGCCCAGACGATAATAAAAAGCGTGACGATGAAAAATCCTGTGGCATGGGACATCAGGGCGCCGTAAAAGGTGTAGAATAAAAGCGGCGTGCCAAAAAAGCAAAGAAGGACGCTCCAGAGGGATATTTTGGCGCCGTAGCGTTTGCGGAGGAAATGATACGCGGCGAATAATCCGCTTCCGACATAAAATAAAATTCCGGTAAGGACAAGGGAGAAATAAGGCTGGCTGAACCCGTTGGTCTCCGAGCCGAAGAAACGGGCTGCCACTGAGCCGAGCAAATAAAATCCGCTCCAGAGCAATCCTGCGCCCATAGGCCAGTCGTTGGAGAGATATCCTTTGCCGGTGATATAGAGCATGTGTTTTTGAAATTCAAAATGCTCGTATTCATCCGAAAAATCCAAATCGCCGTCATGCAGAAGCGAGCGAGTGTAGGAATAATAAGCGGCAAAATCCGGCGGCGCAAAATAGGCGTTTGCCATCCAGAAAGAAAGGATTGAGAAAAGGACAATCAGGATTGTCGCGTGGGAAAATTTCATTATCGCGCGGAAAAGCTTAATTGACCCGCGGTAAAGAATAATCATCGCGTGCTTGAGAAATATCCAAATCATGCCATCGAATATGATTGATGCGCCGTCAGGCTGTCAAGGCTGTGTCTCCTGATTCATAAATGATTTTCATTCTTTGTGTTATGGAGCATGAATCAAATTGACAGGAGGGATGCGGGGGCGGACATGAATTATTGCAAAAGGTGAATCGGCAAAAAATATTCTTTCGATGAAATGAGAAATATGAAAAAAGAGGCAATGAAGATATTCCTCGCAAAACCGGGGAGTTTATTTGAATTCAGCGATTTGCAAAAACTGCTGGGGTTGGATAAGGGAGAGCGGAAGGCGTTAAAATCCGCTTTGGATTCGTTGGAAGAAGAGGGTAAGATTCATAGATTTAAGAATCGAAAGTTTGGTCTGATGCGGTCGGCGGATATGGCAACTGGGACGCTCAGCATTGCCCGCAAAGGATACGGCTTTGTGCGGTGCGACCCGCCCGCGCCGAATGCGGCGCCGCCGCCGGATGTTTTTATTGCGCGGAAGAATTTGGGCGGAGCGCTTCATGGCGACCGGGTTCTTGTGAGGCTGCTCAACCGCGATTCGGAACGGATGAACGGGCGCATAGCAAAGGTTTTGGCGCGCGCGCAGACGGAGTTTGTGGGTCAATTTCAATTTGACAAAAAAGGCGGGGTTGTGATTCCCCGCAATGATAAAATCAACCGTCTTATCAATATCCCCAAACTTGATTTTCGAAATCAATTGCAAAACGGTTTATGGGTTTTAGCGCGCGTTCTTGATTTCGGCGATGAGCGGCATCCGATGACGGGAGAGATTATTGATATTGTTGGCAAGGATGATGACAGGCGGATTGATATCCTCCTTGTCATTCGCGATTACGGCGTCCAGCCGGAATTTCCTGAAGAGGTTGTTGCTGAAGCCGGGGCGCTGCCTGAGGGCGTCAGCGCGGATGAGGCGGCGCGGCGCGAGGACTTTCGCGGCATAACAACCTTCACCATTGATCCGGAGACAGCGAAGGATTTTGATGATGCGCTTTCGATAGAGCGGCTGGCAAATGGCATGTTTCGGCTGGGCGTTCACATCGCCGATGTGTCTCATTATGTTCAGCCGGATTCATTCATTGACCGCGAGGCTTTTGAGCGGGGCACGAGCATCTATCCTGTGGATCGGGTGATACCGATGTTGCCGGAGCGTCTTTCTAATAATTTATGCAGCCTGCGCCCGAACGAAGACCGTCTGACGATGAGCGTTATGATGGAGATAGATGGCGCGGGCAAGGTGCATCGCGCCGAGTTTTTCAATGGGATTATCCGTTCGCGCCATCGGCTGAATTATACGGAGGTGCAAGCGGTTTTTGACCGCAGCGACCCTTGGCTCTGCGCCCATTATGCGGGCATACGCGATGAGCTGGCAGCGCTCAAAGAGTTGAGCGAAATTTTGGTAAAAATGCGCGAGGATAGGGGGGCGTTGGATTTGGATGTCGGGGAAGCGGATGTGATTTTTGATTCGGATGGGAATGTGATAGATTTGCGGCGTCTTCCGCGTCTTGCCAGCCACCGCCTTGTGGAGCAGTGCATGGTTCTTGCCAATGAGGTTGTGGCGAGCAAATTATTCCGTCAGAAAGTTCCTTCGATTTACCGCATCCACGAGCCGCCGGGTCAGGACAAGCTTCACAGGCTGGTTCCGGTGCTTGCCAATTTTGGCGTGGCGTTGCCGCCCAAACGCGCCATCACGCCGAAAATTTTGCAAGAGGCGCTGAGGCGCATCGAGCGGCTGGGCGAGGCGGGCGGTATTTTGCGGCGTGTGATTCTGCGTACTATGATGCGGGCAGAATATGCGCCGGAAAACAAGGGGCATTATGGGCTGGGCAGTTCCTGTTATACGCATTTCACCAGCCCCATCCGACGGTATCCCGACCTCATCGTCCATCGTATGCTTAAAAGCGTCATTGCCGGAGAGCATAAAGATGATCAGTTTCGCAAATTCTGGAAGGAGCGTATGCCGGAGATTGCGCTACAGACCACAGACAGAGAAGAACGCGCTGGGAATATTGAGAACGAAGCAACAAACATTCTTGGGTTGGAATATATGCGCCGCTTTTTGGGTCATGAGTTAGTAGGCTTTGTTTCTGGCGTGACCAACTTTGGACTTTTTGTGGAATTGAAACGCTACCCCATCGAGGGGCTTATCAAAATATCCAATCTTGACGGCGACAAATACGAGTTCGAAGAGGAGACTCTGACACTCAAGGGCAAGCGGAAGGGGCAGGGCTTTCGCCTTGGGGATCGCCTCCTTGTTTCTATTGACCATATTGATGTGATGAAGCAGGAAATGGATTTATCTTTTGTGGACAAGATTTGATAATTATCAAAAAAATGAAAAAGGAGCGCGATATGATTCATCGAGCCATGATTTGGGGATTTGTTGTTTCGTTTTTTTGCCTTTTGGCAATCAACCACATATTCAGCGCGGAGGTTTCTATGAAATCTAAAAACGATGAAACGTCAACAACACCGATTGTAAGTATTATTCCCAAGCCGGCAAGGATTAGCTTCGGCGATGGTTTTTTTACGATTAAGCCGGACACTATAATAATGGCGGACGAAGAAGTTCAAAAGGAAGCCGAATATCTTGCGGGCGTTCTTCAACCGGCGATGGGTTTGGGTTTCGCATTAAAGGTCCAATTGCGGGAGAATATGCAAGAGACAAATAACAGCATCATACTCAAGATTGATCCTTTGCTCAACGCATTGGGTGACGAAGGCTACAAGATGAGCGTCAGCAGCGAGCGCGTCATTATAAGCGGGGCAAAACCGGCTGGCGTTTTTTACGGCTGCCAGACGCTGAGGCAGATGATGCCTATTGAAAATTTCGGAGATAAAAAAGCCGAGGGTGTTGACTGGAAAGTGCCATGCGCGGAGATAGAAGACCAGCCGCGTTTTGAATGGCGCGGGCAGTTGTTTGATTGCTGCCGCCATTTTTTCAGCGTGGACACAGTTAAACGCGCCATTGATTTGCTTGCCCTGCACAAGATGAACCGTTTGCACTGGCATTTAACGGAGGATCAGGGCTGGCGAGTTGAAATAAAGAAGTATCCCAAGCTCACGGAGGTTGGGGCGTGGAGAATCGAAAACGATGGCAGCCGCTACGGCGGATTTTATACGCAGAAGGAAATGCGCGAGATTGTGGAATATGCGTCCGCGCGCCATATTATGGTCGTGCCGGAAATTGAGATGCCGGGGCATTCCACAGCCGCTCTTGCAAGCTATCCGCATCTGGGATGCACGGGCGGTCCTTACAAAGTGGCAAACAGCTGGGGCGTGTTCACGGATGTTTATTGCGCAGGAAACGAAGATGTTTTCCGCTTTATCGAAGATGTTCTAACGGAGGTGTTGGATATTTTCCATTCGCCATATATTCATATCGGCGGCGATGAATGTCCGAAGGATGCATGGAAGAAATGTTCGAAATGTCAGGCGCGCATTCAGGCGGAAAATCTGAAGGATGAACATGAATTGCAGAGTTATTTCATCAAGAGAATTGATAAATTTCTCACGGGCAAGGGACGGCGCTTGATTGGATGGGACGAGATACTGGAGGGCGGGCTTTCGCCAAATGCGGTGGTTCAATCATGGCGCGGCATCAAAGGTGGCATCGAGTCAGCGCGCCAATCTCATGATGTGATTATGTCTCCGACGACGCATTGCTATCTCGATTACGATTATACAAGCATTTCGGTTGAAAAATCCTATTTATTTGAGCCGGTGCCTTCCGAATTAACTGAAAAGGAATCGCGGCATATTCTGGGACTTGAGGGAAATATCTGGGCGGAACGCGTTTCGAATCAGGACCGTCTTGACTTTCAGCTTTATCCGCGTCTAACTGCGCTTTCGGAGGTTGGGTGGTCGCCGAAGGCGGCACGGGATTGGAATGATTTTGACGTCCGCTTGAATACTCACCTAAAACGTTTGGAGCTGCTGGGAGTAAAATACGGCAAAGATGAAATGGGACCGATTTTGCAAGACGCCCAATTGTTGGGTCATTGGTCGGCGAATCAGATGAAGATGGAGGGGGTCGAGCTCGAATGGGATGCGACGCCATTTATAAAGGATGCCGGCAAATATCACGTTATCTTCTTTTATAAAAAAGGGGCAAGCGCCCTGCAAATCGAATGGGCGGCGCTTTTGGAGAATGGGAAAGAGATTCAACGCGATACGCATCAGGGATGGAGCGGGGCGGTGAAGCGCGATATTGTCTTCACATTTTTGCTGCCTGAGCGCGCTGCGGGAGCGGCATACGCCATTCGGGCATTCGGCATACCGCAAGGGGATGAAGATTCCAACGGCGATGTGCTCATCAAGTTTGACGAATAAATTATTTTTTTATTTTATGGTTTGTGCCAATTTCTGCGAAGGACAACCATAACGGGGTAATGGTCGGATATTTTGTTTAAAACGGAATCCCGACACACACCTGCTTTGAGAATCCATTGTGCCATTTTTTTATTCAGCAGGATAAAGTCTAGCCTTCTTGAAAATTTGTTTTGTTCTTCCGGCGATTTGGAAACAAGCATGGAGGGAAAAGAAGCCGTCGTGTCTTGAGCATCATCAAGGGTTTTAACATAAGTATCAATCAAACCGGCGTCGAAAAATGTTTGCAGGACGGAAAAATCCATTTTTCCGTTATCAAGGTTTCGCCGTTTTTCGTCTTTTTGTTCTTGTGCGATCATGCGCTGGAGGAATTCTTTTTTATTTGAAAGTTGTTTTTGGTCATAAGGGCTAAAGGCATTGAAATCTCCCAGCACAATGACCGGCTCTTCCCGCTCAATCAGCGCTTTTGCTTTAGCGCATATAATGCCCGCTTCAATCCGACGTCTTGCCAAATCAAAGGGCGATAGATGGATAACAAAAAAATTCAATCCGGCGGTTTTGCAATGGAGATAACCGTGATGCATATCGTGCAGACGTTTTTCGATTGTTTCAATAGGCTCTTTTGAAGTCAGCCCGACCGGGAATCCGTCCTCTTTGAGAATCTGCGCATAGTTGTGCCCCCAGTTTTTTGCGACGGATTCCAGTTTATGTTGTGTGAATCCATTGAGTTCTTCCAAAGCCACCACATCGGGATTTTGTTCCTTTATCCAATTCGCGCCATCGTGGATATTCTTGCCGTGATTGAAACCGTATAAAACATTATAGGAGATGATTTTCAAATCATCGGCTTGCGGATTTTGATTTTCTTCTGCGGCTCCGATAGCCAAGAGAAAGAGTAAGAAACAGCAAATAACAATGGGCAGAATATTTTTTGGGTTCATAGCGCTCTCACCATAGATTTTTGACTTTTAGCGTAATAAACAAAGAGTTCATTATTCATGCATATTTTTCTTTTCCAATGCCTGTGTTAGTTTAAATATAAGGTCTGAATTGGAATCAGAGAAGATAACCGCTTCGTGATGATTAAAGATAAGGTATTCTTCCTCCGCCTCTTCGAGTTCATACTGGCTGACAACATTGGCATACGCGTCAAGATAGGTCAGTATTGAATACTCCTGAAACTCTTCAAGTTCCAATCTGGCTGGAATTCCTGAAATATTATAAACAATTTCCATATCTTCCAGAAAAATATGAAACATTCCGTCTATAATATCAAAGAGATTAGAAATGCAAATTGATAAGACCTCACGCGGGAGATTGGTTGGCAGACAGGCGTATGGTATAATATTTTGGGGATTGATTTTTTTCTTATTAATTTTATTCAAAAATCTTTTTGGCATGACGATAACGTTGGATAAATTGCCTGATAAATGATTTTGTATGGCGCGTTGTTCCTTTTCAGAGAGTCCGGCAGCTCCCGTGGATAAATATAACACCTTTTGCGGGGGCGTAATTTTCTCTTTCTTAAAGTAATCCATCATATCGCTCAATGATTCATCTATGAAAATCCCCCAGGTGTATTTGGCGGCTTCGGCAAAGCGATGGAATGGAAAGGCGCGCGCCGATGTCAGGAGTTTGTTTTCGGCGATGAATTGATGGGCGTATTCTTTATCGGCGACAATGGCAATGCGGGCATCAATATATTGAGAGAAATCGGGGAGTTCGCGCAGCGCGGCGATGACGCGCGTCAATTTGACGAGCATATCTTCCGTGTCGTAGATGGTTTTATAGGCGTCGTTGTATAATCCTTGATATTTAATGTTGTAGTTCCAGATGGCAAAGCCGGCAAGTTTCGCCCCGTATTCGCTGGCAGAGGACACCGCCATAATTTGGTTCACGACGGCATCCGTGATATTTGCCTGATCCAGAGAGCCCTGCCCCAGCCCCCAGCTGTTGCCCGTTGTCCAGAGCCAATAGGGGCGTTTATGTTTGCTGGAAAGATAGGCAAGCTGCTTGAGCAGGAGAACGAGCATGACGACATCTTCTTCCGAGATGGGTGTTTTTTGGTCGCCGTCTCTGGGATAAACATCAAAGCAGGGATGGAAATAAGGAGGCGTTTTGGCAAAAAGGGCGGGAACGCTGGGAAGTAAATTTTCCTCCCGCGCATGGAAACCGCAGAAAGACATGGTGGAGGGAATGTCCGGGCAGACATCGTGCCATGCCTTGGCGCTCCATGCGGCATAATCGGCTATGTAATGATTCTGGAATTCGCCGAGAGCCCTTTTGGCTGTGTCATCGCCGTTTAATGCCTCCTGAAAGGTCATGCCGTTTTTTTTCTTGAATGCCTTTTCGGCAAACTCCGAATAGTCGCCGCCGAAAGGCTCATCGGCAAGGTTGACCATTATGATGATAGAGAGGTAGTCTTTGATGATGGTATCGGCGACCCATTTATAAAAGCGTTTGATATCCCTCTGATACTGAGGGGCATAAAAACAAGCGGAGATGCCGCCCCAATCAATCGGCGAGCCATTGGGGCAACGGCGGAGAGAATCTGGATGCGCCTCATTCCAGCGTGTTCCCATTTGAATCTGGTAGCCGATGGGAAATACAACGGGGATATTTTTTTTGAGGCAGTAATCAAGGAGACGCCGCTGCGCATTGAGTATTTCAATGGCGTCCTCATGGCGGGGATCGCTGCTGTCAATAAACGCCTCATAGACTGCGTAGGAAAGAGCTGGCTCGATTTTCTTTGCGTCGCACTCGCCCGGATTATTATGCCCGATCCAGATGAAGTTCACGCCAAGTTCTAAAAGCCTGTCCACATGATAGGCAATTTCATCGGCGGTCATTTCCGGATAGGGATCAAATGCCCACCCTGAGTAAATTTTATCTTTCAATTAATTCTCCATTTGATATAATTTTTCATCAATTGCCGATTTTATCAAGGTAACGTTTTTGGAATTCCGCAGCTGCGTCTTTGAGTATTTTCTGCGGGTCGGCGTCTTTTTTGGTAAGAACGGTCTGGACGGCGGGACCGAGGCATTCGCTATAAAGTTGCTGACAATAGTAGGGCGGTTCGGTGTGAACATATTTTGCCGCTTCCTGCATCAATTCCTTTTGCGAAGGGACGGTGCGGTATTTATCTATGATAGCATCCACCTTATCTTGGTATTCGCCATGGAAGACGGGCAGGACGCCGTGTCCGACAATTCTCCCCTGTTCGCGGGCGATGTGGCATTTGAGTTCTATAGCTTCGAGTTCGTAATCAAAGGTAATCGCCTTGAACGCCCACTGTTGTTTTTCCTTTGGGATTGTGGGGTTGATGATGCTGAAGGCGCCGCCCATCTGGTTGGCGCGTCCGCCGGGTCCGGCGGGCATGAGGGCGATGCCGATTTTATCAATATCCATTTTGTATTTGATTTTGAGATGTTCCAGATATTCGGGCGTGAAGAACGCCATAGCGATGCGCTCCGAGGCAAAGAGTTCAAAAAGGTCGTCATTATTGCACAGGACATCTTCCTGAAGGATATTGTGTTTCCAGCGCAGGTCTTTAACAAATTGCAGCGCGCTGACCGCCTCCTGCGAATCAAAAACCGCCTGCCATTTGCCGTCCTTTTTGACTTCTAAATCGCCACCCGCCTGCCAGACCCAATTGAGGAAATGCCATCCTGCGCCGCCTTTTTCGCCAAGGATGCCAAAACCGGCGCGCCCTTTGGAACGGTCGGTGAGTTTTTTGCCGTATTCCACAAGCTCCTCCCAAGTGTCCGGCGCTTTTTCAAATCCGGCTTCTTTGAAGATGTCTTTGTTATAGAAGAGGGTCATGACGTAGCAGCCGCCTGCTCCGCCGACAGGCAGCCCGTAGATGCGGTCATTATGGGTGATGGATTTGACAACGGTTTGATTGACGAATGGGTATTTGTCCCATGTCTTGACCAAGTCTGTGATGTCGGCGGCGAGCCCTTTTTCAATAACGACTGTTCCCTCGGTTGCAAAAACCCCTACGACATCGGTGCAGTTGCCGCCGCTCATTCGCACCATAAAAGTTTCAGGAGAAAACTGCCATGTATCGAAATACAGGCTGGCTTCGGGATAGCGCTTCATAAAGGTTTCGTTATATTGACGCTGCTCTTCAAGGCGGTTGTCTTCGCCTTCGCGCGCGCCATTGTTTATGCTGATGACAATTTTTTTTGAGGTTGATTGCGGCTGTGTTTTATCGCCGCCGCATCCGATGAGAAGCATGGCGAGGAAGGCTGTCAGGATGCACAGAGAGAGTGTTACTCGTATTCGGCGCATAATTATCTCCTTTGAATGGGATGAAAAAACGTATCCGTTTATTTTGTCTATACAAAAGTATAATAAGTTGTTATTGGGGCGTTCCATCAGAATCAAGACAAATTATTTTTTCTTTTTTGGCGGCGATTTGATGACTTTCACTTCAACCCGCGTGATGCCCTTTTCGATAATGCCCAATTTTTTTGCGGCGGCGTAAGAGAGGTCAATAATGCGTCCGCGTATAAAAGGACCGCGGTTGTTAATTCGCACCACCACTTCGCGCCCGGAATCCAAATCTTTGACGCGCACCCATGTGTTGAAGGGAAGCTTTCTATGAGCGGCGGTCATGGAATGCATGTTATAGATTTCGCCGCTGGCTGTTTTTTTGCCGTGAAAATCTTTGCCATACCAGCAGCCGATTCCGCGTTGGGTTCCTGCGGAGGCGCAACCGACTACGCAGCAAAGCGCAACCGCAAGAAGAATAAACCTGCATAATTTTATCATAGCGAATCTCCTTAATACATTGATGGAATTATAAAGAATGGCGGTTGCGGAATTCAAGCATTAATGGAGTTCAATCTTTTTTGACTTCAACGGAAACGCAGATATGTCCTGCTTTCGCACAGGCATCAAGGACACGTACGATGGTTTCGTGACGCGCATTTGCATCGCCTTTGAGGATTATCTGCTCGACTTCGCGCGGCTGATGCGATATCAATTCTTTTTCGAGGGCGTCTGCGCTGATTGGGCGGTCATCGAGGTAGATGTCATTTTCTTTTGTGACAACAAGAACGATTATTTTTTTAGGCGATTCGGCGCGGCGGGCTTCCGAGGCGCTGGGCAGACGGATATCGAGATACGCCTGCGTCTGCTTTATGGTTGTGGCAAGGATGAAGAAAAAGATGAGGTTGAAAATCATATCAAGCAGCGGGGTGAGGTTGATGCCGGATTCTCCTTCCCAATCCACAAGATGGCGCAAATTTTTATGATGCCTTTTCATGGCTGCCATCCGCGTCGGATAATGTTGATTTGTTTTCCAGAGCGTTAATTTGTTCCATGAGATTTTTGATTGTTTCAGGCAGGAGGGATGTTTCGTAATAAAAGAGTTTTTGTTTGAGCAGATAGAGGACAACGAAAGACGGGATGGCGATGGAGAGTCCCCAGAGTGTTGTGACCAGAGCCTGATTGATGCCGCGGCTGAGTTGGGCAATGGAATGCTGGTCGGACATGGCAAAGATGTAGAACGTGTCCATCATACCCAGAATTGTGCCGAGCAAACCGAGCAGCGGGGCGATGGTGTAAATGACCGAGAGTTGGTTGTTTTTGTGATAAAGGCGTGAGACTTCTTCATTGATGAATTCGGCGGCTATGTCGCGCCATTCCTCGGCGGAGGGCATCGGGCGAATTTCCATGAGCCGGCGCAGAACGCGGCTGAGGGTGGATTCATCTTTCTCAACCATTTGCCGGAATGGGGCGGCGTCGCGGGATTTTTCACACGAGGCAAGCAGCGTCCGGATGCGCTCAGGTGCGACGCGCGCTCGCCGCAGATTGATGAGTCCCTGAATCGCAAACCAAAGCGCAAAGAACGAGCAGGGGATCAGGAAATACATCATGATTCCGCCGCTTGCCACATATCGTTCAAAATAAGTTTCCACGCGCGAGCCTCTTAAAAATTATAATGGGCGTTTTCGTAAGATTGGCAAAAGATATTTCATGCGGCGGTCAGGCAGGCAATAAAAAAAGAAAAGATTAATAACTCATAAAGCTGTTCGGGGCGTCCGTCGCATCAAAGCAATTTGGCGAATAGGAAAAATGGGTGATTGTGAATTCGGCTTCATTGTCTGAAAGGGGCGCCCTGCCTTCGTTCAGCCAGAAATTGATTCGGATTTCTTCGCCGCCGGGAACGGGGATGCCGTCGCCTGTTATTGTTTTTTTATGAATGAGGGCGCTTATAGGAGGTTGAGCTGTGTAGTGTCCATTGTAACAGGAGAACGCCGCACTCCCCTGCTGCCAGCAAAGAATAAATGTCAGATTTAAGACGTCTTTGGATACGGCAAACCGTTCGCGATTACCGGGGATGTCCCACGGCTGAACAACGAATTGAACGTTTTTTTCCTCTTGAGGTTCGCACCATTGGGATATTTCAAAATCAATTTCACGGTATGGGGACGGCGCGTCGTCATCCCATGTGAAAAGCCCGAGAACCATGCAGGGATCCATCAAGTCAAGGCGTCCGCGCGTGTGGAAGATATACTGACCATATCCGCCGAGATAATTGTCGAGAATCACCTCTGCGCAATACCAGACATCGTTCTTTTTTTTGATGCTCAGATGCAGCCCTTCTGCATCTGCCCAGACATTGTCACAGCCGAATCGGTTGGGCCCGGGACCGACAGCGAAATCTTCAAAGACCTTGACCGTCCAGTCGTAGCCTGAAAATTTTATTTTGGGGCAGACTGCTTCGCTGCGTTCGATGATTTTATATGCTTTGGATTGCGAATAAAGTTCCGATGGAAGAGATGCGCCGCCAAGAATAACCGGACATGAGATTTCGATCGGGAGCAAGAAGATAGCAATCTGTGTTGCGAATTGATCCGAGCCGCCGGTTGTTATATCGCAAACAAAGGAGCAATCGGAATTGATGGATGTGCAAGGGCTGTTGGCATAAGGTTTTGTCCACCATTTGCCAGCCACATTGATATAAATGGAGAGGTGATATGATAGGCAGTCGTCAACGCAATGAATTGCGCCGCTCAGGTCTTCGAAGCTGCCATAAGGCGGAGGCGCGGGGATATCAATCCATGGTGTGCATGTTGGCTCGGGGGTTGGGGTGGGCGTGGGAGTCGGTGTCGGTGTGGGAGTGGGCGTGGGAGTCGGTGTAGGCGTATGCGTGGGAGTAGGCGTTGCCGTTGGGGTAGGCGTTGGTGTGGGAGTGGGCGTTGGCGTTGGAGTAAGCGTTACCGTTGGAGATGGCGTTGGTGTGGGAGATGGCGTTGGTGTGGGAGTGGGCGTTGGCTCGGGGGTTGGGGTTATATCAGCGGGGGCGATTGCGATTTCAACCATTTCCGCATCAGAAAGGGGGCAGCCGGCATTATCTTTTGCCTCAAAAATGATTTTGATGATTCCAGGTGTTTTAGGCGTCCATCGAAATAAACCTGTGGCAGGATCGAGTTCTGCGCCGTCTGGGAGTTTTCTTGCGCTATAGGCGATATCGCCGTTTTCGGGGTCGGTTGCGGAGATTATGAATTCGAGCTTTTCACCGACTTTTGCCTGTTTATTGCCAATGGCGCTCAGTTGAGGGGCTCGGTTGTCAAAGCCATCGGCGAATAATTCCTCTTTAGCGACTTGATTATTTTGGGAGTCATACAATTCGGCAACCCAATCGAATTTTGTGTAATTATAGACGTCCATATTAAATGTTGTTAGTATCTCAGTTTCATTTTTATCGCCTTTAGTGTTATCAATATCAAACACAAATTCGCACCAGTTTGTGCTGGCGCAGTTCCAGTTGAGCGCATCCAACAACCAAACTTTCAGTGTGTAGGTCTGATTTTGAAGTCCGCTTAATTGAAACCCGACATAGGGAGAATAATATTGGTGGCCCGTGTCCTTTGGCAGACAAATGGGGGCGTCAATGGAGAGGGTTTCGGCGTATGCGAGATTAAGAGACGATAAAATCAGAATCAAAATAAGCGCGAGTTTTGTGTTCATAAATCAACTCTATACTTTTTATTTTTGTTTTTTCCGCTAATCATTTAATAAAGATATGATAACTTTATACCTTTTAAAATCAATGATAAAAAATCTGTTTTTGAAAAATTTAGAAAAGGGCTAAAAAAATTTCGCATCCGCCGGAAACCTTGTCCAAAGAAGAAATAAAACGATTGATTTGCTTTTGAAGCGCAGGTTTTAAATTAAGCTAAACGAGGGAAATGAGAACACAAGATAATAATTAAAAATGGCGAGCTTCAATCGCCCGTTCGATTCAACTTCATCAATTCAATCAATAATCGTTCCCTGTTTTTTTGAAGTTTTCGATTTTGCCGCTTTTTCGAATGTGGCGTTCGCCGGTTCGGGAAATTCGAACCACTTGCCTTCCAATAAATCCACGATGGTGAGTATCTGGACGCGCGGATAATGCTTTCCCATGAAGGGCAATTCATAGAATCCCCCAGGTAGTAGAGTCCTACTTCTTGTTTCAGCGTAAATTGGACAAATACGATACTCATTGACGCAATTCCATAAAGTAATTATGACACACAAAATGTGACTCATAGTCCGTTGACTCATAATCAACATTAATTCATATATTCAATCAATTTTTAAATGGTATAATATATGGATATTCAAAAACAAATTGGGTTGAGAATTAAAGGCTTAAGGATGAAAAAGGGCTTATCGCAAGAAAGGTTGGCTCTTATTGCAGGTTTAGACCGCACATATATCACAACTGTTGAGAATGGGAAAAGAAACATATCCATTGTAAATATTGAGAAAATTTCAAACGCATTAAATCTCTCACTGAAAGAATTTTTCAACAATGATTGGAAGAAGTAAAGTTCATAAAATGTAATTGTATTTGATTTCAATTTTATACAAAAATAAATTGGAGGGTTCGCATTATGCCGGAAGTTCAAAAACACGGGTTTGCTTTTCAGGAATGGATCAAGACAGAATTTTTTGAAAATTTTCAAAGCAATTATAGTGATAAGTGGGATATTCCTAAAGAATACAATCATAATCATAAGATCCCTCAAGAATATTGGCGTTTACCAGTATCAATAAAAACAGCAAAAAACAAAAGTCCAATAGGCTTTGGGGACGCAATAAGACAATATGATATTGATTCAGATTTTATATTAATTGTAGGATTTTGGAAACAAATTGGAGGAGATAAATATTTTGTTTCCGTCGAGGCAAAAAAAATAAAAGCATCCTTCTGGAAAAGTTTGTGGGTTCCATTAAAAAGAGATGAATTGCTATATTTAGATACAACCATAAAGGATACTAGTAAGCATTATTTCGATGTCAGAAAGGAAGCACAAGAAATCAAAAGATCATTTCCGCCAACAAAAATAACATTAAATCCTAAAATTGACTCTAAAAAACAAAGGAGACTTCAATGCAGTCTTCCATTCAATATCTTTTGGGAAGATATAATTCAAAAAAATGCCTATGAGAATTTAGATACTTCTTTTTGGGGAATGAAAGTCCCGAATCCTTTCAAATCACCACCAAGAACCTTTAATGATTGATGTCATATAAAGGAAATTCCGGAAAAAACCTTATTTCTTTTAATCTTTCATCTGCCATTTTAACATAGAGCGGATTGATCTCAATTCCAACCCATTTTCTGTTATTTATTTCAGATACGACAGCTGTTGTTCCTGATCCCATGAATGGATCAAGGATTATATCATTTTCTCTACTTGAAGATAAAATAAGATATTCTATTAAGCGAATTGGTTTTTGGGAAGGATGGCCAGCCTTTTCTTTAGAAGATCCTTTAAGACTTGGAACTCTCAATATATTTGTTGCATACTTACCTTTTTGTAAATGTTCCAACCTTGCCGTTTTATCTTTATAGCGTTTATCATTTAGATAACTTTTAATTGTCTCATCATCATAAGGAATCCGAACTGAATCTTTGTTAAAATATGGTTTTTCTTTTTCATTTTTTCTTAGCATTAAAATCATTTCATAACACGGAGTAAAACTATCGCCTCTTTCGTTATATCCAACCGCACGATCCCAAATAATCATATCATGAAATTGCATTACATTTGCCGCTCTTGATGTCAAATGAAGCCAAACATGTTCTCTTTTTCCGAGTTGACCAAAAATATATAATAACCCATCATCTTTTAAAACACGTCTACATTCTTTTATCCATTTGATTGACCAGTCTAAATAATCTTCTTCAGATTTCCACTGATTATCCCACTCTTCTTCAAGAAGCACCTGAAAATATGGAGGATCAGCAATTATTAATTGAAAAGTCTTTTCATTAAAATTCTTCAATTCTGTGAGACAATCGCCCAAAATGACTTTATTGATTAACATTATTATCCTCCTAATCGATTTGAAAAATTGCGAAAAGAATCTTTTTCATTCATAACAATAAATAAAAACTAAAATATATTATATATTTCAACAAGATATTTTCGGCGATATGTCTCATGTATGAAAAAAAACTGCTTGTCCGTTATTAAAACGGATGGGTGGGCTTTATCAGCCGGAAATTGTTGGGCTGACAATTTCGCTCCAGTGTCCTTTGTCGCCGCGGGTGGTAATCCAGCGCAGCATGTAGTGCGATTTGAGTCCCGCATTTTTGCCCTCATACTCGACTACATAGGGACTGGCAGTATCAAGCCCCAGAAACTGACACTGCAAGCCGTCCGTCGGGATCAGGTCGCCGATCTTGACCCAAATCTCGCAACCCATGACGCCTTCCGGCTTGGCGCGTTTGTTCGGAGTCGCTTCGTCATAAAAACGGATCGTATGGCGCAAACGCTCTGAAGTATCCACCATGCCGATGGAACTAGTCGGCGCCGCTTTCGCCGTCATCATAGTGCGCGTTTCGTCCTTGACCGTGATACCGAGCGCACGGCGCTCATCGTCCGTTACATGCGGGCTTGCCTGCATCTGCCGAACAATCGAGCGGATGGCATTCTCATAAGCAAGCAGTGCATTTTCCTTCGCCTCACAGACAGCGCGGGCGGCATTCTGCGCGGCGGTGTGGACGGTGAATTCCGTTGTCTAAGTCGTCGGAAGAGCTGTCAAAGGGGCAATGTCGGCGGGCGTCAGTCCAAGTTCAGCAGTGAGAGCGCTGGCATAAGTTAGAAAATTTTTCTGCCAGGAATCAAAATGGCTGTCCGTTTGAGGAATATAATCAGACAATCTCCACCTCCTTCCCTGATTGGGGAAAATATTTGGAATTTATATGATTGATAATATTGGAGTTGCGGAAAGCGTTGTCGCTTGGGAATTGGTTTTTGCGGGGCGGGAAATAATGAATGTTGCTTCGGCGACAACGGTTGTTGCTTGAGCGATACATGATGTTGCTTCGGCAATAATGGCTGTCGCTTAAGCAATAACGACTGTTAAGGAAGCGATAGGGGCTGTTGCTTTGGCGACAATAAATGATTCCAAAGCGATCAAATTCGATTAATAAGGGAAACTGCCGCCAGCCCCAGGCGAAACTTTCAACATTCGTATTAAAAGAAATCATTTTCAATTCCCATTCTGAAATAATAAGATGACACGAACACAGATATATTTAAATGTCAATCGGTTTTTTAATTCTTATTTTTGTTTGACAGGGAAAGAGGGGCGTTTCTATAAGGAGCAGGTTTGAATCGTTTAATAAAAAAGATTAATAATAGAAAGGGTTTTGAAGAAAATGTCTCCTGCTAAAAAGGATGTCAAAAAGGTTGTGCTTGCCTATTCGGGGGGGCTGGATACCTCCGTCATCGTGCGATGGCTTGTTGAAAATTATAAATGCGAGGTGGTTTGTTTTACGGCGGATATGGGTCATGAGATAGACCCCAAGATTCTCAAAACTAAAGCAATAAATAGCGGCGCGAAGAAAATTGTTGTCAAAGATTTGCGCAGCGAGTTCGTGCAGGATTTCATCCTCCCCGCCTTGAAAGCCAACGCCCTTTACGAAGGGCAGTATCCTATGGCGACCAGTCTGGGGCGTCCGCTCATTGCCAAATGGCTGGTGGAGGTGGCGCATCAGGAAGGCGCGGACGCTGTGGCGCACGGTTGCACGGGCAAAGGGAATGATCAGGTGCGGATGGACGTTGCCACGCGGGCGCTGGATCCTCGCTTGAAAATCATCGCGCCTCTGCGGGAGTGGGAATTCAAAACGCGGGATGAGGAGATTGAATACGCCAAGAAGCATAAAATCCCTGTTCATGCGACAAAAAAGAATCCTTATAGCGTGGACTCCAACCTTTGGGGAGCGAGCATCGAATGCGGTGTTTTGGAAGACCCTTGGACGGAACCTCCTGCCGATGCCTATTTGGACATGAAGCCTTTGGATACTTTGAACGACAAGCCGGAATATGTGACGATTGGATTTCACAAGGGTGTGCCGGTTCGGCTGAATGACAAAAAAATGACCGCGCTTGCTATTATCGAAAAATTGAAAACCATCGGTATCAAGCACGGCATCGGTCGAATTGACATGGTGGAGAACCGCGTTGTGGGCATCAAATCGCGGGAGACTTATGAGGCGCCCGCCGCAACAATTCTTATTACGGCGCACAAGGCGATGGAGTCGCTCACACTGGATAGAGAGACGATGCATTATAAAGAACTGCTTTCTTCCAAATTTTCCGAGCTCGTGTATTACGGTCTATGGTATTCGCCTTTGCGGGAGGCGCTTGCGGCGTTTTTCGACAAAACGCAGGAGACCGTGACGGGGGATGTGCGTTTGAAGTTATATCGGGGCAATTGCATTGTGGTGGGGCGGCGCTCGCCGTATTCGCTTTATCAATTGAATCTCGCCACGTATGACATCGGCGACAAGTTCGATCATTCGGCGGCGGAGGGATTTATTGAGATATTCGGGTTGCCGAGCCGCGTTATCGCCGCCGTGAACAAGCTGAAAGGCTGAAAGCGGGTTCTGCTCCGTTGCGATTTCATAATATAAAATATCTGCGCCAACATCATGAAATTATTTAGCCGCCTCTTTAAATACATTTTTCGTTACAAGTGGCCAGTGGTGGCATCTATTGCGCTCGGCTTGACAGCCAGCAGCATGAATATTCTGAGCATTTTTGCCTTCCAGCCTGTCTTAGAGGTCATCTTCACGGGAAAGGCGGCAACGGCTGAAAAGATACGCAAGGAAAAGTTTTCAGAGATTCCTGTCCTGGGCAAGGTTGAGAAAAAAATCCAGCCGCTGCGCGCCGCCGTGGATGAAAAAATGGAGCAGCTGACTATCTGGGCGATGGATCACAAGATGAAGGCGATATACATTATCGGCATCATCGTTGCCATCGCGGGATTATTGAAGGGTTTTGCGACTTATATCTCCGATTATCTCATGACTTACACAGGTATCTCCATTGTGACCGATTTGCGGGAGGAGATACACCGGCATATCATCCACATGGATTTGCCTTTTTTCAGCGAGAAGACAACCGGCGAGCTAATGGCGCGTTCTTCGAACGACATTACGACAATGAATACGGCTATTACCAGCGTGATGGACGTGGGCATTCAATCGCCGATTTCCATCGCGATGATTTTATCTTTCATGTATTATCAAAGTCCCGAGCTGACAATCTATTCCATTTTGATAGCGCCATTTGTCGCGGGGGTTGTCGCCCTGACCGGCAAGAAGATCCGCAAGGTTTCCAAAAAGGCTCAGGAGAGCATCGCGGATGTTATGGACGTAATGCAAGAGACCTACAATGGAATCCGCGTTGTGAAGGCGTTTGGGATGGAGGATTTTGAGAGCGCGCGATTCCAAAAGTCAAATAAGAAGGCATATCGGACGTATTTAAAGCGTCAGGCGATTCGAAAAATCACATCGCCGCTGATGGAATTTCTTGGAACGCTCGCCATCATTTCCGTGCTTTTTGCCGGGGCGCATTTGATTCTTCGGGAACAAACCCTGACCGGCGCAAAGTTCTTTTTGTTTATTGTGGCGCTTTCCCGCTTGTATCGTCCGGTTAAGGATTTGGGGCATATCCACATTGAAATCCAGCAGGGTATGGCGGGAGCGGAGCGGGTGTTCGAGATTTTAGACACCCGGCGTGTGCTTGAGGAAAAGCCCGATGCCATACCTATGCCATTTCTTGAAAAAGGGATTTTATTTAAGGATGTCAATTTTCGATATAGTCCCGACGGCAGGAATGTTTTGGAGAATATCAATCTTGAAATCCCGCGGGGCAATGTCACGGCAATCGTGGGACGCAGCGGCGCGGGCAAAACTTCGTTCGCAAATCTGCTCTGCCGATTTTACGACCCCAACGAAGGCGCTGTTCTTATGGATGGCAAAGATCTGCGCGACTTTACGCTTCAATCGCTGCGCGACCGAATCGCAATCGTCACGCAGGATACGATTCTTTTTAACGACACGGTGCGAAACAATATTGCCTATGGGCGCACGGATATTCCGCTGGAGTCTGTGATTGAGGCGGCAGAAAAGGCATACGCGCATGAGTTTATCGAGAAGATGCCGCAGGGATATGACACGGACATCGGACAACAGGGCAGCAAGCTTTCCGGCGGGCAGCGCCAGCGACTCGCCATCGCCCGCGCCATTTTGAAAAATCCGGATATCCTTGTCTTTGACGAGGCGACCAGCGCGCTGGATTCGGAAGCGGAGCAAAAAATTCAGCAAGCCATGCAGAATTTAATCAAGGGACGTACCACGCTTATTATCGCCCATCGGCTTTCCACAGTCAAAATGGCGGATGAAATCATTGTGTTGGACGATGGCAAGATTGTGGAACGCGGCGCGCACGAAGAGCTGTTGCATGCCGACGGACATTATGCGCAGCTCAGCCGTTTGCAGGGAATATTTGTGGACCAGACGTTAAGTCAATAACCATGAGAGTTAATCCTTGATGGATACCAAATCATTTGCAGGAAGATTTCTATCCCGCCTTGATAAAATTGATCGTCAACAGATCGAGGCTTTTCTCCGGAAATTAATTCAGGAGAAGAACTTTTTTGAGGTTATCTTCAGCCGGATGACAGAAGGGATCATCGTCACGGACACCTCCTTGCATATTGTGTTCATAAATCAATCGGCATTTTTTCTGCTGGGCATCAAGGGAAACCCCGAACAGCATATCGGGAAATATCTGCCGGAGATAATTCCCATCGCCCACCTGCGTGAGCGCATCACGGCATTCAATCCGCAACGGGGGGAGATAATCACGGAGGAAATACGAAAACACCGCGCAGGGCAGCGGTCGGTTCAGGTGCGCTTTCTGCCTGTTTCCAATGAAAACGGCGCGGTTGAAAGCGTAGTGTTTCTTTTAAGCGATGTGACGGAACAAAGAAAAACGGAGGAGACCCGCCAGAAGAATCAGCGCATCAACGCCCTTGCCACTCTGACCGCCGGCGTGGCGCATGAAATCAAGAATCCGTTGAATTCGCTTCAGATTCATGCGCAGCTGATAAAAAAATTTTTATCAATGAATCGCGATGCGGTCACTCCCGAACTGCATCGGCGCAGCATTCGCTCAAGCGAGATTATCCTTGAAGAAATTGTCCGCCTTTCCGGAATTGTGAATCAGTTCCTCATGGTTATCAGCCCCAGAAAAATCGACCTCCAGCCGGGAAATATCAATCAGGTCATCAAAAAAGTTTTGGAGCTGGTCTCTCCAATTTTTGATGCGGCGGGCATCAAGGTGATAACAAACCTCGAACCTGTTGAAACAGAGATTCTCATTAACGAACAGCGGTTGACGCAGGCGTTTTTAAATATCCTCAAAAATTCAGAAGAGGCGCTGGCGGGCGCAGCGGAACCAGAGATTCGAATCGCCAGCCGAATCGAGGGCAAGGAATTGCGCATTGATTTTATTGACAACGGCTGCGGCATCCCGGAGAAAAATCTTGATAAGATATTTGAGCCTTATTTTTCAACAAAATTCAACGGCACGGGTTTGGGGCTGACGGTTGTTTATCGTGTTATCAGCGAACATGGGGGCTCCATCAACATCAAAAACGGGGAAAAGCGGGGCGCCATTGTTTCGATGCATCTTCCCTTGACACGTCTGCCGATTAAACTTTTAGCGGAAAAAGTTGTGGAATCATGAAGCGGCGAATTCTGATAGTTGACGATGAAAAAAACACCCGCGAGGGTCTGCGGTGGGCGTTGGATTCTCCCGGTTGCGAAATAAATCTTGCCGCCGATGGGGAGGAGGCGTCCCGCCTGCTTGCGGCGTCGCCTTTTGATCTTGTCATTACAGACCTCAAAATGCCGAATATGGACGGGATGGAGCTTTTGGATCTTATTGTCAAAAAATACCCGAGAACCGTTGTGATTGTTCTAACGGGTCACGCCACAGTCGAAACGGCAGTTGAGGCGATCAAAAAAGGGGCTTCTGAATATATTGAAAAGCCTATTAATATTGACGTATTGAATATGTTGGTTGACCGCGCTTTGATGCAAAAAAATCTTGAGGAAGAGGACGACACACAGCGCCAGTCTTTGCAGAAACAGTTTGAAATCGGGAATATTCTCGGCGTTTCTCCCGCGATGAAAAACGTTTTTGAGAAGATTCAACACGTTGCGCCGACGCGGGCGACGGTCTTGATTCAGGGTGAAAGCGGCACGGGCAAGGAGATGATCGCCTCCGCTATTCATTACAATTCTCCCCGCAAAAACAAGCCTTTCATTAAATTGAATTGCGGCGCGCTCACAACAACGCTCCTTGAAAGCGAGTTGTTCGGACATGAAAGGGGGGCTTTCACGGACGCTCATCGCCAGAAGGTCGGTCGTTTTGAGCTGGCGGATGGCGGCACGCTCTTTCTTGATGAGATCAGCGAGACTTCGCAGGAGTTTCAGGTGAAGCTCTTGCGTGTTTTACAGGAGCAGGAATTCGAACGTGTTGGCGGCGTAAAGACCATCCGCGTGGATGTGCGCGTCATTGCCGCGACCAATCAAAATCTCAAGGAACGCGTTCAGGCAGGCGTCTTTCGCGAAGACCTTTTCTATCGCTTGAATGTCATTCAAATCACCGTCCCGCCCCTCAGGGAACGCATTGAGGATATTCCCATTCTCGCGAATCATTTTCTCAAGGAATTTGCAGAGGAATATAACAAGCCCAATCTTGTCATGCCCGCGCAAACCATCGCCCAACTGCAGAATTTTTCTTGGCCCGGCAATGTCCGCCAATTGCGCAATGTTATTGAAGGGTTGGTGGTGATGGCGACGGGGAATGAGATCGCGCCCGCTCATCTGCCGGAGGAGATTCGGCAAATACCGTCGCTGGATGATTCCCTTAGCATCAAGCCGGGCATTTCGATTGCTGAAATGGAAAAACGCCTGATTGAATCCACTCTGCTTGCCGAAAACGGCAACAAAGCCAAAGCCGCCAGAATTTTGGGCATGGGTCGCAAAACGCTTTATCGTAAATTGCAAGAATACGGCATCAACGGATAACGAATCAATTAATTCTAACATGCGGCCTTGTCCTTGAATACAGGGCGGGGATTGCCGGTGTGTGATTCGATTCGATTTTTATTGTCAGGCGATGCTGCTTTAGAGATAATCTTTTGTTGTTCGGTTAGGGATGCGTTTTATGCGCATTCTTTTTTTTGAAATTTATTTTTCGAGGGAAGCATTAAATGAGAGTTGTTTTTGCCGGCACGCCCGCATTCGCTGTGCCCGCGCTGTGCCGTCTTTTAGAATCCAGCCATGAAGTGGCGGCGGTTGTGACGCAGCCAGACCGTCCATCAGGACGCGGGTTAAAAGAAGCCGCCAGTCCCATTAAGGTTTTGGCGCAACAAAACAATATCCCAATTTTCCAACCGGCAAAATTAAAAACTCCGCCGTTTGTTGATATTCTTCGCCCTTATAAACCCGATGTCATCGTTGTTGTGGCTTACGGCAAGATACTTCCTAAAGAGATGCTTGAACTGCCTCGATATGGATGCATCAATATCCACGCATCTTTATTGCCCAAATACCGCGGCGCGGCTCCCATCAACTGGGCAATCATGAATTGCGAAACAGAGACAGGCGTCACCATCATGAAGCTGGACGAGGGTATGGATACGGGCGATATTCTTTTATCGGAGTCTATTCCCATTCTCGAAGATGACGATGCCCTTTCGGTGGGCAACATGCTTTCCGTGCTCGGCGCAGAGCTCTTGATGCGCGTCCTTGATGATTTGGAGAAATCGGGCGAGTTAAAAGGAACGCCGCAGGATCATACGCAAGCGACCTATGCCCCGTGCATTGTCAAAGAGGATTGCCGGATTAAATGGGACGAAGGCTTTGAGCGCGTTTTGTGCCATATTATGGGGCTTTCGCCGGTGCCGGGGGCTTTCACCATGCTGGGCGACAAACGAATCAATATCATTCAGGCGGAGCCATTTTTTGGAGAGAAAGAGGAGCATCAAACCTTGCTTAACTTGAAAGGGTTTCAGCCCGGTAGCGTGATAAAAATTCTCCGGGGGAAGGGACCGGTTGTCCGCGCAAAAGATGGGTTGATTGTGCTTTTGCAATTGCAGCCGCCGGGCAAGCGCGTCATGAATGGGCAGGATTTTGTGAACGGCGGATATATCAAAGAGGGGCAGCGATTCGAATAATCGGGCGGTTTTTTCCATGTTGATTGGAGTGGATGCAAAATGGTTTATTAAAGGACCTCCCGGCGGACATACCTATGTCCAGAATATTCTGCGCTCACTTCTCAAACAGGATGGCAGCAACAACTATATCTTATATTGCCGGCGCGACGATGCGGCAGAGGATTTCAGAATTGCCTCTGAAAGATACCGAAAAAAAATCCTTTCTCCGAATATTTCCTTCCTGCGAGTCAGATATGCCCTTGCCCGCGCGGCTCTAAAGGACAACCTTGATATCCTTTTCACTCAATCCCTTGCTCCCAAAGTAAAGGGCATCCCAAAAGTTGTTGCCATTTACGACCTTCTTTACAAGGATTTCCCACAATATTTCACATGGCTTGAAAAAAAATATTTCCGTTTTGTTGATGCGGCGATTCGAGAGGCGGATGCGATTGTCACCATTTCCGAATATTCAAAAGAGCGTATTTGTCATTGGTTTTCCGCCGATTCGAAAAAGATATTTATCACGCCCTGCGCCGCTGATTCGCGCTTTCATCCGATAAATGGCTCTCCGCAATTGGGTGCGTTGAAAATTAAATACAAACTTCCTCAAGAGTTTCTCCTCTATATCGGCCGTTTGAATGTGCGAAAAAACCTTCCCAGAGTGTTTCAGGCTTTGAAGCAATCCTCATGCGACCTGCCGCTGGTTTGTGTAGGGAAAAAAGATTGGAAATCAGATCCGCTGGATAAAATCATCAGGGATATGGGGATGAAAAAACGGATTCTATTCACCGGATATGTCCTTGATGAAGAGCTCCCGCTTTTCATGAATCTGGCGGCGGCATTTATCTATATGCCTTTTGGGGAGGGATTCGGCATTCCGCCGCTGGAGGCGCTCGCCTGCGGCACGCCTGTTGTGGCTTCGCGAGCGACTGCCTTGCCGGAAGTTCTCGGCGACGCCGCCCTTTTGGCTGACCCCTGCAACATCGAGGAGATTGCTGAACATATCAATCGAGTCACGCATGACAGCGTTCTGCGGGATAATCTGAGAAAAAAAGGGATTGTGCGGGCTGCCTGCTTTAGTTGGGATCGCTCGGCACAAAATCTCATTTCCCTCTGGCAAACTCTAAAAAAATAATAGACGCGCTATAATATTCGAATATTAAACGAACCATTTGAGACATTAAACGTCTATAATATCGAGTGCGTAAAATAAAGCATGAAAGGAAGAAGAAATGGTCGCCGCGCCCAGCCGATTCGATGGCAGGGATGAAGCCCGGATGCTTCAATTGTTTCAGCAATCGGTTCAGGGAGATCCGGACGCCTTTTGGACGTTGATTGAGCCCTTCACCGGTCTTATCTATTCTGTGGCTTTAGGCATTATGAAAGACCCCGATGCCGCTTGCGACGTTCTTCACGAATCTTACATCAAGGCGTTCAATTCGCTTTATAACCTGCGGGATCCAAATCGTCTGGGTTCATGGCTTCACTCAATGGTCACCCGCATCAGTTACGACGCTTTGAGACGTCGGAGCCGAGATGAAAAAAATATGGAAGAGGTGTTTCGCCGAGGACCGCGCATTGTGCCTGTTGATGAGATGCTCGTCAAAGAGGAGGAGTTGAATCATCTTGAAAAGGCGTTGGGAACTCTGCCCGAACCATTCCGTATTATTCTGGGGATGAAATACATGAATCGTTATACCTGCGCGGATATAGCCCGAGCGCTTGATATAAATATTGGAACGGTCAAATCAAGATTATATGAGGCGCGCAAACTGCTCGTTAAACGGATGAAGGAGCAGGGGCAGCCGATGAAAAAGGCAATGAATGATAAAAGAGGGAGGGATGAAAAATGAACTGCCCTATTGATGAATATAAAATAATGGCGTATCTGGATGGTGATTTTTCCGAGCGGGAAAACCGCGAGTTTATAGAGCACATTAGCGCCTGTGCGGAATGCGCCGCGCTTTTAAAAGCCTATGAGCAACAGGAGCGTCTTCTTGAGCAATATTTTGCAACAAGATTCAAGGAGGCGGTGAAATCGCCCAAACCTCTGATTGTCAAAGCATCCAATCGCCCGCTGGTTCTCCGAGCCTCGTTGCCGCTTTATGCCGCCGCCGCCATTGTGTTTTTTTTGATGCTTGCCGGCTCCGTTTTGTTTGTGAACTATTTATTGCACACTGCTCGCCAAGGGCGTGAAATTGGCAGAGTTCATGCCTTGTCCGGGCAAGCTCAATATTTCGAAGGGAACAAATTGCTGCCTCTGGAAATTGGGATGAAAATCCGCTCCGGCACTCGATTCAAGACGACAAAAAACGCCTACCTTGCCATTGAGATGCTCCCCCTTGCTAAAGAGAAAGAAACGGAGCAATCCAATATTGTCGAATTCAAAGACAACTCCGTTGCATCTTTTCAGGATTACCAAGACCGCAATGAGTTGGTTTTAGAGCGGGGGGAGATTTGGGTTCATCTGAACAAAAAACCCCAAAAAAAGATAGCAGTCCGAACGGCAAAGGCGGTTATCACGGATCGCGGCACTATCTTCAATGTGGCGCAGGGGATGTCCGGCACATACGTAGGCGTGGTTTCTGGGGCGGTAATTGTTGATATTCAAGGGTCATCAAATACAGTCGAGCCGGGCAATGTGTATTTCACGTATGAGGATAAAACCGGGGATAATGTTCGCCGCCACATTTTTTGGAGCCATTATCGGGAAAAACTGCTGGCGCTTTTGGGTCCGGAAAGTGAGACACAGAAGAGGGCGGTCGCCGCCGTCCCGCAGCTGCGCGTTCGCGAATTGCCGCCGCCTCAGTCAACGTTTGTGCCTCCCGCCGATGATAGTCTGGGCAGTCTTGCCACAACTCAGATTATGCCCGATAATACAAGGTTTTTCGTGGAATTTGCCAGCATGCCGGAAACGATTGCGGAATGGAGGGCAAGCGATTATAGCCGCATTCTCCAAGATCCCGAATTAATCAAATGGTGGAACAGCAAGGATATGGAGCAATTTCGACGGCATCTTGTGGAGGATATAGGGTTGCTGCAATGGTTAGAGGCGATTCAGGGAATTTCCGGCTCTGTCAGTATGGGAATCGCGCCTGAGGGAATCGTCCTTGTTGCGGACTGCCGCGAAGATGTTGCAAAAATGCGCGCCTTGTTTGAAGAAAATATTACCCCTCTGCTCAATAAATGGAAAAAATCCTATTTCAGGGAGGATTTTTCAATCGAGTTGCGCCGCGGATATCTCCTTGGGGTGCTCTCATATTTTCATGGCAGTAATAAACTTCTCAAGAAAACGCGGGAAGCCGTTGACGGGGATAAGCCCACAGGATTTACGGAGGGACATTTTTATAATCAGCTGCGCGCCAATGTTCCCAACAGCCGTCTGACGCTTGCTTTGGATGTGCGCTCCATCATGCAGCAGAAACGCAGGCGCGGAAGTCCAAGCTTCAATCAATTCCTTGATAGAGTGGGACTGGATAACATGGATTATCTTATGATGAGCCCCGATTTTGCAGGTCGAGGTATCAATCAGGCTTTAAGAATCGCTTTTGAGGGGCAGCGCCACGGCGTGCTGGGCTGGCTGGATGAGCCGGGCTCGATGGGCGCCTTCCGTTATTATGGCGCGGATTCGCATTTCATCGCCGCCGCCCGCATAAAAAGCCCTGATGTGATTTTCAATGAAGCCCTGCGATGGGTTTTTGAGGACCTGCACGACGAAACGCTCAGCGCCAATGATGACGCCATGCTTGCCATGTGGCTGGAGCTGGCATCGTGCCTTGGCAATGAAGCCGCCATCGGGTTCCAAAATCCGATTCTGCCCATTCCCAATATTCAGGCGACTATTGAGATTATTGACCCAATCAAATTTCATGAACTCATGATTGAGGCGGTGGATCGCCTGAATAAGCTGAACCCTTATAGGGAAATTGAAATACGCGGTAAAGAGTATCGCAATAAATTGATTGTCTCGGTTGCAGGGCCCGGCTGGACATTCGAGCCTGCTTATGTTATTCTGGACGATTATCTTGTGATTGGACCGGGGGAGCCTTTTGTGCGCCATGCGGTGGATGTTTTCCTTGAAGGGCATTCCATCGCTGCAGAAAGCGGTTTCCAGAATCTGCTGCCATCCTCAGGGCAGAGCAATTTTTCCATGCTCTTTTTCCAGAATTTTTCCAGTCTTGCCCCGCAAGTCATGAACAAGATGAAGGCGGCGCTCAATCCTTTTAATGCGAAACACATGCCCAATTTTAATCTTTTGAACCGATTTCAGGCAGCGGGCATCAGCTACGCCTTTGCCAATGACGAATATGTGGATTTCTATATTAACGGCTCTTCCGGCGTTGATTTCAACATGGGCGGGGCGCTGCCGCTGATTGCCAGTTTGTGGACGCCTCGCGTGATGCATGGCGATTATGTCTGGGAAACGGCACAGGAAAGTTTAAAAACAACTGCCATCGGAATCGAATCTTTTAACGTGGACAATAATCGTTACCCGAATACGCTTGACGAGCTTTTAGCCCCTGTTCATTATCTTTCAAGCATTCCCGTTGATGTGTATTCAAAAAATGGGGAAACCGTAAAATATTATGTCAACCAAAGCGATGGGGCTTACGTCTTATACAGCGTGGGTCCGGATCAAACGGATAACATGGGCGAGATTTATTATGACCCGACCAACGGCGCCTCCAGCGTAGGAGATATTATTTTTTTGAGCCGCTATTAACAGCTGTTAACAAAATAGGATAATATGTTTCTTGAACTGGACAAATTAACGGTTCGTTTCGGCAGACATGTAATACTGGATAACCTCCAAACCTCCGTGGATAGCCGTTCATTGGGTTTATTGGGACCAAACGGAGCGGGAAAAAGCACTTTGATACGGACAGTGCTGGGTTTTATCAAACCCGCCAACGGCACCGCCCGCATAGCTGGGTTGGATATCCGCAAATCCTCGCGGGATATCAGAAGCCAAATCGGCTACATGCCGGAGCATGAGAGTTTCATTCACGGACTTTCTGCTGTCCGCCTGCTTCGTTTTATGGGCGAATTGTGCGGTTTATCGGGAAAGGATGCCATGGAGCGGGCGCATGAGATTCTTTTTTATGTGGGGCTGGGCGAAGAGCGGTATCGAAACGTGGACACTTTTTCGCTGGGGATGCAGCAAAAGGTCAAACTGGCACAGGCGCTTGTTCACAGTCCCAAACTCCTCATCCTTGACGAACCGACCAACGCTCTCGATCCGGAGGGCAGGCGGGAGATGATTCAACTCATTCGGGACATTGTCAAAAACAGCGAATCGCATGTCATTCTTTGCTCGCATATTCTGAAAGATGTCGAGGAATGCTGCGAGGATGTGCTTGTCCTGAACAAGGGAAAAATTATCCTTTCGGGAAATATTGAAGACCTTCGCAGAGTGGATGAGCGTGTTTATGATTTAAGAATCAAAGGCAATGTCGAGCGTTTTATCGCGGAGCTATCGGAGCGCGGCTGTTCATGTTCATTGGATGAAAAAGACACATTGCGAGTCGTTCTTCCCGAGGCGGAAAAAACGGAAATCTTTTTTGACTTGGCGCGCAAGAATAATATTCAACTCCGCCATTTTTATTACAAAAGGGATTCTCTTGAGGACTTGTTCCTGAAAGCGTTGCTGGGAGACGAGAAGGGATAAATAATTGATATTCGATGATTGGTAAATTGAGTGTAAAACTCAAAAATTCGGCAAAATTAATTTTCAATTTTCAATCATCAATGGGATAAATTAAATGCCGGTTTATGAAAACAAATACAAAATCAGGGCATGGGCGGCGCAAAAGGGGTTGTTTCGTCTGCTGGCGTTTTCGCGTTTTACCTACCTTCAATTGAAAGACAAAAAGCCGGTTCAGACCTTCTTTATTATGTCGTGGGCGCCGTTTATCATCACGCTTGGCTTGATTTACCTGACAATCAATGTGAAGATTTTGGATAAGTTTGGGATTCCATTAAAAGTTCTTCCGCAAATTAACGCCCAATTTTTCAAGTATTACCTTTTTTGGCAAATGCCTTTTGTTCTTTTTTTTACTATGGTTATCGGACCGCCTTTGATTGCCAACGACATTCGGCACAAGGCTCTGCCGATGATTCTTTCCAAACCCATCAGCCGGGCGGAATACATTCTGGGAAAATTTCTGATTCTTTTTATTCTCCTTTCGATGGTTACATGGATGCAAGGCGTTTTGCTTTTTATCGCAACGACCGCCGCCATGCCCGGCGAGAGCAACTGGCTGCATTTTTTTTGGAGCGAGACAATCTGGATATTGCCCAGAATATTTATATTCTCGTTAATTGTTATCATAACGATGAATCTTTTGGCGCTTTGCTTTTCGAGTCTGACGAATAACCACCGTTTTGCGGGCGTTGGTCTGATTATGTTCATCATCGGCAGTATGGTTGTTGCGGGCATGGCAAGCGAGATATTCCACATGAACATTTTGAAAAGCCTCTCGCCGGTTTTTAGTATCACAAACATTGCGGAGTTTATGTTTTACACCGCCAGCGTGAGTTATCGAAGCGGGAATCAATTGGTTGTATCAGTTGTATATTTGCTCCTGCTTTGGGGCGTAAGTCTGTTAGTTCTTTTTTCAAGAGTCAGGGCATTTTCAGTATTCAGAGAATAGGATGAACGGCGAACCCATCATCGAATTGGAAAACCTCTCCCGCTGGTATGGGGAAATTCTGGGCGTGAATCGAATCAATGCCACGATTCCTCCCGGTATCACGGGTTTATTGGGACCGAATGGGGCGGGCAAATCCACGCTGATGAATCTGATGTGCGGGCTTTTGCGTCCCAGCCAAGGCAGGGCTTGCGTCTTTGGCGAACCCATCTGGAATAACTATAAGGCTTTTTACCGCCTTGGCTATTGCACGCAACACGACACTTTTTATGAAAGCATGACGGCGATTGAATTTCTTTACATGCTTCTTTCGCTGCGCGGGTATGATAAAAAAACGACGAGGCTCCTTGCCGAACAGGCTCTGGAGCGCGTCAAACTTCAAGAAGCCGCTAACAAACGCATCGGCAGCTTTTCCAAAGGAATGCGCCAGCGTATCAAGGTCGCGTTGGCGCTGGCTGATAATCCCGACATCCTTGTCCTTGATGAGCCGCTCAACGGGCTTGATGTTGTTGGACGCCACGACATGATCGAACTGATTAAAAACTATGGGCGCGAAGGACGCAACGTCATCATCTCAAGCCACATTCTGCATGAAATCGAGGCGATGACAAACAACATCCTGATGCTCTCGCACGGCTATCTGATGGCGGAGGGGGACGTGCGCGAGGTGCGCGGACTTCTCAAAAGGCATCCGCACAAGGTTTTCATTCGGTGCGCTCAGCCGCGCCGTTTTGCCGCTCTTCTTTTTGAACTGAACAGCGCAAACAGCGTCCAGCTGGATGCCGACGGCGAAAGCCTTGTAGCGCAGACTTTTGACCTTGATTCTTTCTATCTCCATTTGAACGAGATTGTCTTGGAGCATAATATCCACATCAGCCTTGTCACGGTTTCCGATGAAAACATCAGAGCCGTGTTTGAATATTTGTCGGAGAGCAATCATGAATAATCAACCAACCACATGGCTCTCGCCCAACTCCATCCGAAGAAGCCGCCAGATGCTGACCATTGTCAATTTGAGTATTCGGCGTTATCTTTTTACGCGCAACATGTGGGTGCTGGTTATTCTTGGCGGGCTGCCGTTAATTTTTGTCGCGTTAATTATTTTGGGCAAGCCAATTACAAGTTTGACGGATGCCAACCGTGCATTTCAAATGACATTCCGGATATATTACATCCACTTTTCGATTTTTTTCATCGCCAGCATTTTCGGTTTTTCGCTTTTGCGCAAGGAGGTGGACGACCGCACGCTGCACTATCTTTTCATGCAGCCAGTAAACCGCTCTCTCATTATTTTTTCAAAATACTTTGGTTATATCGTGGTCACTTGGACTTATCTTTCCGCCGCGTTTCTTCTCACATATTTTATCATGTTCCTGCCGTTTGGACTGAATGTGATGAAGCGGGAGTTGTTTCACATGGGGCGCGCGGTTTCGCTGATTCAGGAATGCTTTGTGATGTTGCTGGCGCTGGGGCTTTATGGAGCTGTTTCCATGGTTATGGGGACGATTTTCAAATCGGCGTGGTATGGGATTATTTTCTACCTTTGGGAAGCGGGGCTCCCCTATTTGCCTTCCACATTCAAATATCTTACCATTTCACAATATCTGCAGGCGATTACGCCGGAACGGAGCATTTTGCCTGCGAGTTTTTTCGAGCTCTACGGAAACATCCCCACTGCGTTTGAATGCATTCTTGCCGTATTCATTGTTGTTGGCTTCTTCGGAGGACTGACGCTCTTCCTCATACGCCGTTATGAGTGCCGTTATTCGGAAACGTAATTTCCCACCGTGTAAATCTCCTTTTAAAATTTAAGCTTAATCGAATAATTCCGGATTTATATCTTGAATTAAAGTATGCCGTTAAAGGCTATCGAGGCAATCCTGCCAATTCAACGTTGCGCCTGATTTTGCGAGCGCAGATGAACGATAAAATGTTGGCAGTTTTTTATGGGGTATTAAAAACCGCGTTGCCTCCATAAGTTCGACGGGGCGGTGAAATATTTTGCATGTTTTTTCTTGAAATGATTAAAGGGTCAAGGTAGATAAGCGCGTTTTTGTTTTGTGTGAATTAATAATTTTCATCAAATTTTCAAGGCGTAAACATTATGGATGAAAAGCAGTCGGGCGATCATAATGCCGCCCCGAAACCGGTGGCTCCCCAAAAGACCCGACCGGCGCCAAAGGAACACATCCCCTCGCTTGTCGTTACGTATTCGCCCCACATAGGCACTGAGCAGTCCATCGAGAAAATTATGTATATGGTTGCTCTGGCGTTGGCGCCGGCATGTCTGGCTTCCATTTATTTTTTTGGATTGCGGGCTTTGCTTGTGCTGGCAGTTTCGGTAGCGGGGTGTCTTGCGTTTGAGGCTATCTTCATCAGGCTCATGCAGCCGGGGACGGACTGGAAGCGCACGACGTTGGATGGCAGCGCCATTGTGACTGGGCTTCTTTTGGGGATGAACCTCTCAGCCGGCGCGCCGGTCTGGATGATTATCGCGGGTTGTTTTGTGGCGATGTTTATCGGCAAGCATGTTTATGGCGGATTGGGGCAGAATCCTTTCAACCCAGCATTGGTTGCGCGGGTATTTTTATTGATTTCATTTCCGAAAGAGATGACGAAGTGGGTTGCGGCGCGGGGCGATGTGTTTGGGACGGTGGATGCCGCGAGTTTTGCCACGCCGCTTAATGTGCTGAAATTGCAAGGCGCAGCAAAGGCGATGGGGCTTTCGAAGATGGGGCTTTTTCTTGGAAGCTGCGGAGGATGCCTTGGGGAGACGAGCGCGTTGGCTCTTCTTATCGGCGGCGTTTTTCTGATTGCCCTGCGCATTATTCGCTGGCACATTCCTGTTTCATTTATCGGAACTGTTTTTATTTTTACAGGCATACTTTGGCTTGTGAATCCGCAAAAATATGCGGATCCTTTTTTTCACATTCTCACAGGCGGGGTGATGCTGGGGGCGATTTTTATGGCGACGGACATGGTGACCTCGCCCATCACCGGCGCGGGGATGATTGTCTTTGGGGTTGGTTGCGGGGCGCTGACGACAGTCATTCGTGTTTTTGGCATCTATCCCGAAGGGGTATCCTTCGCGATACTCATTATGAACGGGATGACGCCTTTGATTGACCGATATGTGAAGGGGCGCCGATACGGTCTTCGACCGGTTATGATTCCTCAAAAGTCTTAAAGGTTTTTGCCATGGCGAAAAAAGAATTTACAAGTTTGCAGATATTCATCATCTTGACGATTGTGGCGCTTGCCTCAGCAGGTATCTTAGCCTTTGTGAATGCTGTGACGAAAAAACCTATTGAGAATGCGGAGGCGGCAAAGAAACGCGATGCGCTCAAGATGGTTTTGCCCGCCAACGTCGAAAAAACGGAATCGAAAAAATTCAATTACAAGGGCGCAGAGGTGGAAATCAATATCGGGTTGGATAGCGCCGGAAAGCCCGCGGGCTACGCCTTTGAATCCACCACAGATATAGGTTTCAGCGGGGCGATTCTTTTTCTTGTGGGCGTGGATGCGCAAGGGAATATCAGCGGCTACAAGGTTCTGGAACACAAGGAAACACCGGGGCTGGGCGATAACATCAAAGGCGATAAATTCAGCGGGCAGTTCAAGGGCAAGGGACTTTCGAATTTCAAGTTTAAGGTGACTAAGGACGGGGGCGATGTGCAGGCAATCACAGCCGCCACGATTTCTTCCCGCGCCACTGCCGACGCTCTTCAAAAAGGGCTTGAATTAATAGCCGAATACAAGAAATCCAATCCTTGAGGATTTGAGGTGACGACGTCATGAGCGGAAAACTTTTGGGCGAATTTACGAAGGGTTTGTGGAAGGAGCATCCCATCTTCCGCATTGTGCTTGGGATGTGCCCGACGCTTGCCATATCCAATCAAGCCATAAACGCAATTGGAATGGGCATCAGCGTCATCTTTGTTCTGACGTGTTCGAACGTGGTCATCTCGCTGATGCGCAAAATCACGCCGGATAAAATCCGCATCCCTCTTTTTATTGTGGTCATTTCCACATTCGTGACGGTGACTGACCTGACGCTTCACGCCGTTGCGCCCGCCGTTTGGACGGCGCTGGGCATCTTTATCCCGTTAATCGTCGTGAACTGCATCATCATCGGGCGCGCCGAGGCGTTTGCCCAGAAGAGCGATGTCCTTGTCTCCGCACTGGACGGCATCGGCATGGGTTTAGGCTTCACATGGGGGTTGCTCGCTATCGGAACGGTGCGCGAGATTTTGGGCGGCGGAACGTGGTTCGGGATTCAGGTTTTGGGCAAGGAGACCTCCACAGCCATCATGATGATTCTGCCAGCGGGTGGATTCATTACGTTGGGGATTATTCTGGCGGCGATGAACAAGATTGAATCGCTCAAGGCGGCGCGCCAATCTCATGCTGCATGAAAGGATGGCATGAATGCTCTATATCATCATCATCATTAATACGGTGCTTGTCCAGAATATGGTTTTTTATTGGATTCTGGGCATCTGCCCTTATCTGGGCGTTTCGCGAAAAATTGACACTGCTGTCGGTATGGGGCTTGCGGTCATTTTTGTGCTGACAATGTCCGCCATGGCGGCTTTTGCGGTTCAGAAGCTCATTTTAGACCCCTTGAATCTGCAATATCTTCAAACGCTTTCTTTCATTTTGGTTATTGCAGCTTTGGTTCAGTTGGTGGAGATGATTTTAAAAAAGCATAGCCAGCCTCTTTATCGCGCGTTGGGAATTTATCTGCCGCTCATAACAACCAACTGCGCTGTTCTTGGCGTGGCTGTTTTGAACATTCGTAAGAATTATACTGCGCTTGAGGCGCTCTTTTTCAGTCTTGGCGCGGCGAGCGGGTTTGCGCTTGCGCTTTTCATTTTCGCGGGAATTCGCGAACGTCTGGCGCTTTCCAATATTCCCAAATCATTCCGCGGATTTTCGATTTCACTGATAACCGCGGGAATCATGTCTATGGCTTTTCTCGGATTTGCGGGATTGGCAAAATAAAGCGGTGCGAACTTTTTTCAAAAAACATCGGCTCCTCAATGTCGGGGTTCTATTACTCGTTTTTACGTTTCTTCTATGGATACGGATTGCCAGAAAACCCGCATGGGTTGTAGTCAGCGACGAATTCCCCGCTATGGGAACAGTTGTTGAAATTCAAATCGTATGCCTATCCAACAATATTAAGGCGGCGGGGGATGCGCTCGAGGCGGCTCGCGACGAAATTTCGCGCCTTGAATCTCTCATGAGCCCCAATATCTCAACAAGCGATATTTACCGCATCAATCAGAAAGCGGCATCGGAACCGGTTGAAATTTCGGCGGAGACGTTCGATGTTATCAAAAACGCCCTTGCCCTTTCGGAGAAAACAGATGGCGCATTCGACATCACTTTTGCATCCGTTGCTAAATTATGGAGTCTCAAACCGGAAGCGCCGCGCATTCCAACAGATGATGAAATTGCGATTAAATTGCACATGGTTAATTATAAAAACGTCATCCTTGATGAAGGAAATCGCACGGTTAAATTTGCGCAAGAGGGCATGGAGATCGGATTAGGCGGCATTGCCAAGGCGACCGCTGTTGAGCGGGCAGTGAACATAATCAAGGAGCGCGGGTACTCCGACGCCCTTGTCAATGCAGGCGGGGATATTTATGCTATGGGATTCAACGCAAAAAGGAAACCGTGGCGCATCGGCATTCGGCATCCGCGAGATAATACAAAATTCTTAAAGGAAATAGATGTGAGCAATATCGCCGTTTTCACATCCGGCGATTACGAACGCGTTGTTGAAGTTGACGGCAAAAGGTATCATCATCTTTTTGACCCGCAAACGGGAAAACCGGCGGAGAAGTGCATCAGCGCGACTGTGATAGCGCACGATATCAAAACTGTTGCGGGGCTTTCGGCTTCGGTATTCATTTTGGGTCCGGAAAAAGGGCTTGAACTCATACGCACAATACCGGCGGCGGATGCGCTGATTGTTACTCCCGACCTTGCCGTTCATTCCACCGAATTCTTCCAAAAATACGAAGGCTCCATCCCGGAGAATTAAGCAAGGTATTGGAGGCAGCCTCTCCAGATCTTTGCGCTTTCAAGTCGGCGGAAAAAAGTTATCGAAAAGATTATGAAGCAATCGGAACCCTTATGGCAAATTTATTATTATACACAACCTGTTAGAAAAGAGATTCATGATAAAACGAACTGGGTTTCTGTGTTTTAACTAATCACGAATTGATTAAACAGTTGTCAGAATAATATGCCTTTTTAGTTGACGCTAATTCACAAGATTGGAAACTGGCTTTTCATTTGTTGAGCGACGGGAAAAGGAAAATATTTATCAATGTTTCGCAGACATAAAAGAACAATCAAGTTTATTATCGGTTGCGCCCTGTCGTTGTTCTTTCTTTATCTTGCCTTTAAGAATGTAGAGTTGCGGAAATTGTGGCAGGTATTTAAGGAAATCAACTATCTTTGGACAATCCCTGTCGCCTTAATCACATTATTAGGGATGTATTTTAGAGCCGTCCGCTGGCGCTGGATTTTCAAATCAAGATACGAGTTTTCATCAAAGGAACTCTTTCCGCCGCTTATTATCGGTTTTGCGCTCAATAGCCTTCTTCCTCTAAGAGCGGGCGAATTTGCCAGACCCTTTGTCCTCTCCCGCAAGAAAAAAATCCCCTATACTACATCATTTGCCACTGTCCTTGTCGAACGCATTGTTGACGGCGTTACTCTTTTATTCTCATTTTTTGTTACTCTTCTTTTTGTGCGGATAGATCCGGGAACCTCAATGCAGCTCAATATGGGGAACTGGAATTATATTATTACCGGCGAAATGCTCCGGAAGGCAAACCATTCATTTGCGATAATTATTTTTATCATGTTGATTGGCTCTCTTACGCTCATCATTAGACCGCTCCGCGCTTTTTATGAAAAGATAATATCCAGTTTGTCTTTTTTAAAAGAATCTTACCGTTCAAAATTAATCCATCTGTTGCATAGTTTTTCTGAGGGTTTTGATTCTCTGAAAGATTTTAAGAACATATCTATGATAGCAATTTATTCGGCAATCATCTGGGCTATGGTGGGATTCAGTTTGCAGGTTATGTCTTGGGGATTTCCAGATCTTTCTTTAAACTTTTTTCACGGTATGGCGGTCATGATTATCATCTGTTTTGCCATAATGCTGCCAGCCGCGCCGGGATATTGGGGGCTTTATGAATGCGGAACAATTTTTGCGTTAATTGCGCTGGGGCTTGTCAAATCTCAAGGAGGGAATGAGACGGCGCTTGGGTTTTCGCTGGTTATACATTTTCTTCAAACTCTTCCGATTATTTTGATGGGTTTATTTTTCCTTTGGAAAGAAAATATATCGCTGAAGCAGCTTGAGGAAATTAGAGAAAATGATTGAATATTTGCGAGATGATGAAATATTTGAGTTGACATAAAGGGACATTACCCATAGACAATACTGGTATAATTGTCATGGAGGTATTGTATTTCTCTTTTAGCCATTTGCAAATTAAAATAATATTAAATAACAGGTGATTTTAATGCCGAGTGAATTATCAAAAGAAGAGGCTGGCAAAAAACTTCTCCGCAAACCAACGGAAGAAGACCGCCAGTTTTTTGACCGCCGGGAGCCCGGTAAAAGATATGGTAAATCAACGCCGCAGCTGGGGTTGATTCTTGAAGAAGCGGGGCTGATTAATCAGGAAATGATCCGCAACGTTCTCAAGGATAGCAAGGAAAGCGCCGCCGCCCTCAAAAAAACCCTCATCTCGCAAGGGCTCGTCCGCGAGGACGACATCCTTGACGCCCTTGCCCGCGAAATGGGCATGGATAAGGTTGACCTTGACGAGGTGGATATAACCCCGGAACTGATTGTCGCGCTGGATAAACGCACCGCCATGAAATACCACGTATTTCCCGTGCGTTTCACCGAAGACACGCTCTGGGTTGCTCTATCCGACCCTCTCAATATCCAGACAACGGACGACCTCGAAAAAATAACCGGGAAAAAGGTCATCGGTCTTGTCGCGCCGGAAGGCGATATTAACAAACGCATCAAGAGATATTATGAGGGCAACGAAGTCACAGATATGTATGAGGGTTTGACAGATCATCTTGCTGGAGACACACAAAAACTTTTACAACAATATGAGACTGTTGACCTTGATAAAGACGATATCAATCAGCCACCTGTTGTCAAATTCGTTGACCTTATGTTCAAACAGGCTGTCCATGAAAGAGCCTCCGATATTCACGTTGAACCCACGCGCCACGGTATTATAATCCGTTTCAGAATTGACGGTCGTCTTCATGAAGTCCCCTCCCCCCCCAAACGCTGGCAAAACGCCATTTTATCCCGTCTCAAAGTTCTTTCAGGAATGGATCTTGCGGAGAAAAGAATTCCGCTGGACGGTCGTATCAAACTGAATCTCCCTGATAAAAAACTCGACCTTCGCGTCTCATCGCTCCCTTCGATTTTCGGCGAAACCATCGTCATGCGTATCCTTGATCAAAGTTCTGTTATGATGGGTCTTGAGGATGTTGGTTTTCTGCCTGACAATATTAAAATCTTCCGAGGGCTTATCAAATCTCCCAACGGCATCATTCTTATGACAGGTCCAACAGGTTCGGGTAAAACAACAACGCTTTATGCGGCTCTGAGCACGCTCAACAATCCTGAAACCAAAATTATCACAATCGAAAACCCTGTGGAGTATATGATTGAAGGCATCAACCAGATTCAAGTAAATCAGGAAATCGGATTAGATTTTGCCCGCGGGCTGCGAAGCGTTTTGCGCCAATCTCCGGACGTTATTCTCGTTGGAGAAATCCGCGACCAGGAAACGGCGGAAATTGCCGTTCGTTCGGCTCTTACCGGTCACTTGGTATTCTCCACGCTCCATACCAACGACGCCGCCAGCTCCACTATTCGTCTAATTGATATGGGAACAAAACCTTTCCTTGTTTCGTCATCTTTGCAGGCGGCTATCGCTCAGCGTCTTGTTCGCACCATCTGCACCTATTGCAAAGATGTTTACAAACCGAGTACGGCGGCTTTGATAGACGCGGGACTCGATCCTAACAAATGGGAAAATGTCACCTTTTACAAAGGGAAAGGGTGCGATCGTTGCAATGGCTCGGGATACCGCGGTCGAACCGCTATCCATGAAATATTCATTCTCTCGCCGGTCACACGTCAAATGGTCATCCGCAGCGAACCTTCCATGAAAATTAAACGCGAGGCTGTCAAGCAAGGGATGCGCACTCTTCGAATGGACGGAATGGAAAAAGTCCGCCTTGGTATGACAACGATGGAAGAAGTTCTCCGTATTACGCAGCTTGATGTTGAGTCTGTAATTTAATCTAACCTTGATTGCGAGGTTTTGTTATGCTTGAAATGAATCAAATGTTGAAGATCATCGTCGAACGCGATGCCTCCGACCTTCACGTTTCCGTTGGAAAGCCAACCGTCATGCGCATCCACGGAAAACTCGATATTGTTGATCCCGATATCCTGACTCCGGAGGATACCGATCGCCTGATGCGCGAAATCACGCCGCCCCGCTACCAGCAGATACTTCAGGAACACGGAGGCACAGACTTTGCATATTCCTATAGCGACCTTGCCCGATTCCGTACGGCTGTTTTTCGCACCAGAGGCAATATCGGCATCGTCATGCGCCTTATTCCGCACCGCATCCTTTCCTTTGACGACCTGGGTCTCCCCCGTGAAACCATTATCGAAGTTCTCTGCTCCCATCGCGGTCTTGTTGTTGTGACCGGTCCTACCGGCTCGGGCAAAACGACCACTCTTGCCACGATGATTGATTACATCAATTCAAACCGTTATACTCATATTATTACAATAGAAGACCCTATAGAATATTATCACCCCCATAAAAAAGCGATAGTGACTCACCGCGAACTCCATGTTGACACGCCTACATTTGCCTATGCTATGCGCGGCGCACTTCGCATGGATCCTGACGTCATCCTATTAGGAGAAATGCGCGACTTGGAAACAATGGAAGCTGCACTTGTAGCCGCTGAAACAGGTCACCTTGTTTTCTCCACACTGCACACAATCAGCGCGTCGCAAACGGTTGACCGCGTTGTTGACGCCTACCCTGTGACCCAGCAAGAACAGATTCGTTCTGTTCTGGCGGTTGCGTTGAGAACTATCATAGCTCAGACGCTTCTGCCTCGTATAACTGGCAAAGGGCGTGTTGCCGCATATGAAATTCTCCATAACACGCCAGCTGTTCAAAACCTGATTCGAGAACGTAAAACGAACCGTATTGTTTCAATAATCCAGACAAGCGCCAAACAAGGCATGATCACGCTGGATGACTATCTTATCACGTTATACAGAAAAGGGATAATTTCCGGCGAGATAGCATTGGAGCGCGCGCATTATCCTTCCGAAATGCGCATGAAAATGATGCAGTTAGGCGGGGAAGCAGACGGCGGTATCGTTGAGTAGCCTTCCGGCAAACGTCGCTCTTGAGAGCAGCCAGATTGTGAACAATATCACAAGTCTTTCATAAATCACTGAATACACTTTTCTTTCATTACGTAAATTGCCTTATAAATCCTAATGCAACACCACCAAGATTGTGAAATATTTCACTGATAAAATATTTGTTGACGCCTCCGAAACGTCGTTGGTAGGCACTGCTCATAAATTTTATTTTGAGAGGTGATTCATTATGGTAGAAAAACGTCTTCTCCTTACTCCGGGTCCGACTATGGTTCCCCCAGAAGTCGCCGCAGCAGAGGCTCAACCAATCCTACACCATCGCGCACCTGACTTCGAGCCGATTTTTGTCCGCGTTCAAGAAGGTCTCAAGTATGTCTTCCAAACCCAAAATCCTGTGGTGGTTCTTGCTTCTTCTGGAACAGGCGCCATGGAATGTGCCTTAACTGGCGTCACCAATCCCGGCGAAAAAGTCATCTGCGTCGAAGGCGGTAAATTCGGCGAGCGCTGGGGCGAAATCGGCAAGGCATACGGGCTGAATGCTATACGTGTCCCGGTTGAATGGGGCGGTGTCATCACGCCTGCGCAGATTAAAGAACTCCTTGAGCAGAATCCGGATGCCAAGGCGGTCTGTGTCACCCATTGCGAGACATCCACAGGCGTTCTAACCGACATCAAGGGCATTGCTGAAGTGGTATCGAAGACGGACGCTCTTTTGCTTGTTGATGCGGTGAGCAGCCTTGGCGCTGAGGAACTTCGCACCGATGAATGGAAAATTGACATCGTTGTGACCGGTTCTCAAAAAGCACTCATGCTGCCGCCGGGTCTGGCGTTTCTCAGCATCAGCCCCCGCGCACAAGAAAAGGCGCAGAAATCCACAACCGCCTCTTATTACTTCTCTCTCAAAAAATACCTCAAAAATCTGGATAAGAAAACAACTCCTTATACGCCTGCGGTCTCCCTTATCCTCGCCCTTGATAAATCCCTTGAAATGATTAAGAAAGAGGGCATTGAAAATATCTGGGCGCGCCATGCCAAGCTTTCCAAAGCTATTCAGGCGGGCGTTCAGGCTATCGGTCTCAAGATATGCTCGCAGGTTGCCTCCCATGTCGTAACTCCCATCTGGGTTCCTGAGGGAATTGACGGCAAGGCTATCCCGAAAAAGCTTCGCGATAAATATGGCGTGACGATTGCCGGCGGACAGGGGCAATGGGAGGGCAAAATCATCCGCATTGCCACTCTGGGCTATGCCACCGCCTTTGATGCCACCACCGGCATTTGCGCGCTTGAACTCGCTTTGAAGGAACTGGGTTATAAATTTGAGGAAGGGGCTGCCATCAAAGCCGCCCTTAAAGTTCTTATGGAAAATTAATACAATGCTTTTATAAAGGAGAACTATTATGGCTAAAATCCTTGTAGCTGATAAAATCGCCGATGAGGGAATCAAGATTCTCCAAGACGGCGGCAATAATGATGTGGTTTACAAACCTGAAATTACCGTTGAGGAAATGGCAGAAGTTGCGCCCGATTTTGAGGCGATCGTTGTGCGAAGCCGCGCCAAAGTACCCGCCAATGTTCTTGAAAAAGGGAAAAAATTGAAAGTCGTCGGACGCGCCGGCGTCGGCGTGGACAACGTGGATGTTCCAACGGCAACGCGCCTTGGTATCATCGTGATGAATACTCCCGACGGCAATACCATCTCCGCCGCGGAGCAAGCCATGAGCCTTTTGTTGGCTATCGCCCGCAACACCGCCCGCGCCGATAAAACCATGAAAGAAGGCAAATGGGATAAAAAAGCTTTGACCGGGATTGAACTTTACGGCAAAACGCTCGGCGTTGTCGGGCTTGGCAGAATCGGCAAAGCCGTCGCCAAACGCGCCCTCGCCTTTGAAATGAGGGTCATCTGCTACGACCCCGGCGTCTCCCCTGATGAGATTCAGAAACTCGGAATGGCAAATGCCACGTTGGAAGAAATCATAAAAGAATCGGATTTCATCACCATCCATACTCCCCTAACCGAAAAAACTAAGGGTATGATTGGCGAAGAGCAGTTCAAATATATGAAGAAAAACTGCCGTATTATCAACTGCGCTCGGGGCGGAATTATTGACGAAAACGCCTTGCTTCAAGCGATTAACGAAGGGAAAATTGCCGGCGCTGCGCTTGATGTTTTCCCCGTTGAGCCGCTGCCGGAAGACTCTCCCCTGCGCAAGTGCGAAAAACTTCTTTTGACGCCCCATCTTGGAGCATCCACTGTAGAGGCGCAGGAGAAGGTTGCCCTTCAGGTTGCCGAACAGATTGTCACATACTTCAAAAAAGGCGAGATTATCAATGCCGTCAACGCCCCATCCATTGACCCCGAATTGCTCAAGGTCATGCGTCCCTATCTTGACCTTGCGGAAGATTTGGGAAAATTCGCCTCTTCTTATGCCGATTCCCGCGTGGTCAAAATCAATTGCCTTTTCAGCGGCAGCATCCTCGACTATCCTTTGAAACCTATCACAACGGCTATCGTTAAAGGTTTTCTCGAACCCTTGACAGACTTTGCGGTTAATTACATTAGCGCGATGAATCTTGCCAAAGAGCGCGGCGTTGAGGTTGTCGAATCTAAAAGCACGCTCGAATATCAGTACACGAATTTGATAACTATCGAGACTGAAATGGAAAATGGGCAGACCAACAAAATCTGCGGAACGCTTTATACAAAGGAAATGCCGCGCATTGTTATCCTCAATGACCGCTACTTCAATGCCGTTCCTTCCGGCAACATGCTCGTCATCAAAAACAAGGATGTTCCCGGCACAATAGGCACTGTCTGCACCATACTCGGCAATCATAATGTTAACATCGCTGATTTGACATGGGGGCGCAACAAACCGCTGGGCGATGCCATGACCATCATTAACACGGATCATGAAATCACAGCGGACATCGTTAAGGAAATTGACGCTCATGAAAACATCTTGAGTGTGAAATTCATCAAGGTGTAGTTTTTTTCGTTTAACAAGATAAAAAACAGGGGAGGCGCTTGATGCGCGCTCCCCTGTTTTTGTTTTGGATATATAATTATTTTTAGGTTAGTATCTTGTATCTATTTCTTTGATATCCCCGCGAAGTTCGCGGCGAACATCCCCTTGATGCTCAATTGGTTCATCAACAAAATCAAGGCGCGTATTGCTGATAATCTCCACACCCTCAAGGATATAGACAAGGTCAAACCCTTCTGTGTAAATGGAAGTCAGCGTCTGGCGCAGGAATTCAAAATGCTCCCGAACAACTTTTGCGCCAAAGGGACGGTCGGTGCGTTGAAGGGTTCTTTCGATGCATGTTTTTTCGGGGACGTTTAATATGATAGCAACCGTCGGCGCGCCGATTTCTCCGGCGATATCCAGAATTTTTCGGCGGGCAAAACTCTGAATGCTCGTTGCGTCAATTACGGTTAAAAGGTTGCGAGAAAGTCTTTTTTGAAGAATAAGATGAAGGACCTCAAAGGCGTCCTGACTTGCCTCCATCGAATTTTCATCATTCGAGACAACGGCGCGAAAGGAATCGCTTGTCAGGATTTCAAGAGGGTGAAAATGTTTGCGGGCAAAGGTTGTTTTGCCGCTGCCTGTGACGCCGATCAAAGTAACAAGACAAAATTTCGGTAGTTTGAGTATCGTCTCCTGCCCTCTGGTTTTCATAAAATATTTTCCAATCCATAAAGATTCATCTATATTTGATTCTGTAAGTTACATTTAACAAATATATCATGTATTTAGCCCATCCGCCAGTTTCAAGAATATTTTTTTTAAATAAAAATTTTTTATTTCACAAAAATTAAAATCGGCGGGAAGGGATTCTTTCCGCCGATTTATTGTGTTTTTTTATATCATGTATGTTATTTTTTCTTGAGCCAGGACATCATAGAGCGGAGCTGCTCGCCGACTTTTTCAATGGGATGTTCTAAGCCTTTTTTGCGGAGGCGCTTGAATTTGGGGCGTCCGGCAATGTTTTCAAGAAGCCACTCGCGGGCAAATTCGCCCGTTTGAATTTCGCTCAGAATTTTCTTCATCTCCTTTTTTGTTTCCGCAGTGATGACGCGGTCTCCGCGGGTCAGATCTCCGTATTCCGCAGTATCGCTGATGGAGTAGCGCATGTAGGCGATGCCGCCTTTATACATGAGGTCGGTGATAAGTTTCAATTCATGGAGACATTCAAAAAAGGCAATTTCGGGTTGATAGCCCGCTTCAACGAGGGTTTCAAATGCCGCCATGACAAGCCGCGTGACGCCGCCGCAAAGGACAACTTGTTCGCCGAAAAGATCCGTTTCTGTCTCTTCAAGGAAGGTGGTTTCCAGAACTCCCGCGCGGGTGCCGCCGATTCCTTTTGCATATGCAAGCGCCAGTTTTTTCGCCTTGCCGGAGGCATCCTGATGGATGGCAATCAGACAGGGCACGCCGCCGCCTTCCACAAACACGCTGCGGACCAGATGTCCCGGTCCTTTGGGCGCAACCATGAAAACGTCAACTTCTTTGGGCGGCTCAATGCATCCGAAGTGGATATTGAATCCATGGGAGAATATGAGCGCTTTTCCTTTTTTCATGTGCGGTTTAACCGCCGAATGATAAATTTTTGCCTGCACATCATCCGGAGCAAGCATTTGAATGATGTCCGCCTTTTTGGCGGCTTCCTCTGCGCTGACAGGTTTGAAGCCATGCTCAAGCGCGAGTTTGTAATTTTCCGTGCCTTCAAGTTCGGCAATAATAACTTTCACGCCGCTGTCGCGAAGGTTTTGCGCCTGCGCATGTCCTTGGCTTCCGTAACCGATTATGGCGATGGTTTTGCCTTTGAGCGCGCCAAGATCGGCATCTTTGTCGTAATAAACTTTAACCATGCTCGCATCTCCTTATTATTAATTTTTATTAGTGAACTTAATGGACTTTTTTGTTTTTGGTTACCCTCGCTGCAGTGCAATGCGTCCCGTTCGCGCGACTTCTTTGATTCCAAAGGGGCGCAAAATATCTATGAACGATTGGATTTTTTCCGCGTCGCCGACAACCTCAACCGTCAGAGTCTTTGTGTTATAATCAACAATGCGTCCTTTGAAGATTCCAACAAGTTGTATAATTTCTGAGCGGTTCTTAGTGTTATGGCTTACTTTGAGCAGCATCATCTCTCGCTCAACATGGTCTTCCTGCGTCATATCTGTTACTTTGATAACGTCAATAAGTTTGTTAAGTTGTTTATCCACCTGTTCAATGACGCGAGCATCGCCGGTGACGACGATGGTCATTCTGCTTATAGAGGGGTCATGAGTTTCGCCGACGGCGAGACTGTCAATATTGAATCCCCGCGCTGAGAATAGTCCGCTGATTCGAGCCAGAACTCCAAAATGGTTTTCTACCAAGACGGAAATGATATGCTGCATATTATGCCAACCCTCCTATCATTTGTTTGATGCTTGCCCCGCCGGGAATCATGGGGAACACGTTTTCCTCGCGTTCAACGATGCATTCAACGATTGCCGTTTGCGGCGATGAGAATGCCTTTTCCAAAGCAGGCGCAACATCATCTTTTGACGTAACACGGATGCCAAGGACGTTATATGCCTCCGCCAGTTTGACAAAATCTGGGATGTATAAATCGCGGTTTTCAATAAAATCCGCCGTCTTGTGTGGAGCGCCGATATTTTTTTGAAGGTCTGTAAAAGCGTAGGAGCGTTTATAGAACAACTCCTGCCATTGGCGGACCATGCCCAAAAATGCGTTGTTCAGAATAACGATTTTAACAGGGAGTTTATTAATCACGGCTGTGGCAAGTTCTTGTATGTTCATCTGGATACTGCCATCGCCCGCCACGTCAATAACCAGTTTGCCCGGGTTGCCCAGTTGGGCGCCGATTGCCGCCGGCAGCCCGTATCCCATTGTGCCAAGTCCGCCTGATGAAAGGAATGTGCGCGGTTTGTCATACTTGAAATAGTGGGCTGCCCACATCTGATGCTGTCCCACCTCTGTGACAATAATCGCGTCGCCTTTTGTCACATTATAGATTTGTTCGATAACATATTGCGGTCTTAAAAGATGGTCATCGCGATAGAAAATCGGGAACTTTTCTTTCCATTCTTTTATCTGCGCCGCCCATTCAGGATGTTTTAACGGTTTGACTATCTTTATCAATTCTTGAAGCACGGTTTTGCAATTGCCTACGATGGGGATGGAGACTGCGATACTTTTTGATATGGAGCTCGAATCAATATCAATGTGGATAATATTGCCTTTTGCATTAGGCGCGAACTCGTCAAGCTTTCCAGTAACGCGGTCATCAAAACGCGCTCCAACTGCAATGATAAGGTCGGTTTCTGCCATTGCATAGTTGGCGTATTGAGTTCCATGCATTCCCAGCATGCTGAGGGCAAGCGGGTGATCGGCGGGAAAACTGCCCAGCCCAAGAAGAGTCAGCGTCACAGGGATTTCGCATTTTTCCGCCAGTGCGAGAATTTCAGGTCCGGCATCAGCAGCAATCGCCCCGCCGCCGCAGTATAGAAGGGGTTTCTTTGCCTTTTCGATTGCTTTGGCGGCTTTTTCAATCTGGTTCGGGTGCCCCTCATACACTGGTTTATACGAGCGGATATCAACCTTATCCGGATAAGAATAATTTTTCAAAACCGCCCGTTGGATGTCCTTTGGGATGTCAATCAACACTGGACCGGGCCTTCCTGTTCTGGCAATATAAAAAGCCTCCTTAAAAACTCGCGGCAGGTCTTTAATATCCTTTACCAGATAATTATGTTTTGTAATAGGGCGAGTGATTCCGACGATATCAGCCTCTTGAAAGGCGTCATTGCCAATCATTGTTGTCGCCACTTGACCGGTCATGGCGACCATTGGAATGGAATCCATGTAAGCGGTGGCAATGCCGGTTACAAGATTGGTCGCGCCGGGACCCGAGGTTGCAAGACAGACGCCCACTTTTCCTGTGCTTCGGGCATAGCCATCCGCTGCATGTGCCGCGCCCTGTTCATGACGGACGAGTATAAATTTGATTTTCTTGGATAGGTTCAATGTGTCGCATAAATCCAGGATACAACCTCCCGGATATCCGAACATCACATCCACGCCCTCTTGTTCGAGAGCGTCCACAATAATTTCAGCGCCAGTTTTGTCCACCATAAATAAATATCCTCTCCCTTATTTACTCATATTCAAAAAGATTATATCTTCTATGGATATTTGATTTCTTTGCGCAAGTCTTTTTTCAACTTTTCGCTTGCGCTAATATTTTCTCAAATCTTATCGTGAATCTGTTCGTTGATTGACAAACATTGAATAAAAGAGAAAAATCAATGCAGAAAAAAGCGACAATCATCGGAACGCAGGAAGGCTGTTATCTTGCCTGTCTTGATGACGAAAAAGAGCAATATCATTGTGATGAGGAATGCAATAGTTGTTCTCATCCCTGCCGAATATTGCTAGATAAAGACCAACAGATAGAAAAAGGGCGTAAAGTGTTGGCTGAGATTAACCCATCCTTGTTTGCATCCGCAGGCAAATTGAATGCAATTCTTGCGGGTATCTTTATTGTTGTATTTGTTTTGATGATGATTTTGAGAAGGACATATTTCCCGCTTTACAGAGGTTATTTTGCTATGCTCCTCAGCGGATTTTTTGCTTCATCATTATTTTATCTCATCGTTAAATCTCGTTATGAAAAAAGCAAAAGCAAAAACGCTCTTCCGCATGGGAAAATCGTTCGCGTTTTCCCCAGGGATGAATCCAGATAATTATGCAAAATAACCTAGGCACAATCCAATCCGACAAATTGGGAGCTCCCGCTTCCAAGATTTCACCATTCAGGACTCTTCTTTTTATCGTCTGTCTGGCGCTTGCCGGCATTCACATGATTTATTATGCGGGTTGGACGCATGACGACCCTTATATAACCTTCCGATATGTGGATAATTTGCTTTCAGGGAAAGGGCTTGTTTTCAATGAAGGGGAACCTTTGGAGGGCTATTCAAATTTCTTTTTTCTTCTGCTTTTAGTTCCATTACGCTGGTTGGGATTGGAGTTATTGACTGGGGCAAAAATTATCGGTTTTCTTTTTGCTCTGGGGAGTCTTGCGCTACTATATGATTTTCTTGTTCTATATTATGAGAAAGACCAAAAGCGAAACCTTATAGCCGTCCTTCTCATGGCTTTATCGGGAGATCTGGCTTTATGGGCGGTCAGCGGAATGGAAACGGCGGTTTCAGTTTTTTTTGTCACCGGCGCATGGGTATTCTTCTGCCATGAGATGAGGATTGGATTTTCAAAAAAACCGGTGTTTCCTATATCAGCGTTTTTTTTGATGGGCGCCGCATTAAACCGACCGGAAGGGGTTATTTATTTTTTCGCTCTTGCTTGGATTGCCCTTGCCTCTTTAATTAAGAGGGAAATTTCCCCCTCGCATTTTTTTCCATGGCTGGGTTTATTTGTCCTGACTTTTGCTTTTTATACCCTTTGGCGGGTTACATATTTTGGGACGTGGCTTCCCAACACCTTTTACGCCAAGGCAACGGGCAGTTTTGTTTATCAATTCAAAATCGGATTAAAATATATCTGGCAATTTCTTTATCGCAATCCGTTGATTTTTCTCGTTCCCGTTTTCTTTTTTTATTCAATCAGAAATTATGATTTCAGAAAAATTGAGTTTTTATCCGCCGCTTCAATTATCTTTGCGCAATTGATATTTATTCTATCTTGCGGGGGTGATTGGATGCCGCTGGGGCGTTTTATTGCGCCTGTGATAGCGCCTTTATTTTTCCTGTTTCAGGAATCCTTGTTTTCAACAATGACTCGCCTGAAACCCAACGATCTGCAACATCGCTGGAGGGATGCCCTTGCTTTTTTTTGTATTGGTCTTGCGGTGTTGGGGCTCGTTCAAGAGCGGCGGGCAACCAAGCCGATTGTATATTCGGTGCGAACACAAACTTTATACACTCCACACATTGCCATAGGTTTTTGGCTAAAGAATAATGCGCCAGCCGGCGCTTTGCTTGCCGCCGAAGAGGCGGGTATTATTCCTTATTATTCTGGACTGCGCTTTCTTGATCTTCTTGGAATAGTGGATGCCCATATCGCGCGCCAAAAAGGCGCGCTTCATCAAAAGCATGATATAGATTATGTTCTCGATAAACGTCCTGATTTATTTTTAATCTATACTGCTAATCCTTTTGACGCGGGCGGGGAATTAATTCCAAGAATGGACTCGGGATACAGATTATTATCTTCGCCAAAATTCAACCAGCTCTATAAACCTGTCCGCTCCTTTCCTCATGGGAACGAATTGATAGGCAGCGATTACCTGACTCTTTTTGCCCTTTCAAAATGATTTTGATTTTTCGGTTGGCGTATTGCCGAAATTTGGCAGAATCCGGCGCTTGTTTTCATTTAGATAAAAGCGCGGAATGCGAAGCGGAGATTACCCGCCCCGCATTCCCGAAAATGAAAAAACTATAGTATAGGCATGTAACGATCTACTTCATATTTGGTGACATGGATGCGATAACGTTCCCATTCAATCTGTTTGTTTTCGATGAACTTCTCAAAGATGTGCATGCCGAGGGCTTCTTTGACGACTTCGCTTTGCTGCGTATAGAGCAAGGCTTCGTATAGCGAACCGGGAAGGGATTCAATGCCGCGTTCTTTACGCTCTTTTTCGTTCATTTCAAAAATATCTTCCTCAATCGGATCTTGCAATGTATAATTCTTCTGGATGCCTGTAAGTCCGGCGTTAAGCATAACTGCAAAGGCAAGGTAGGGATTGCATGCGGGGTCTGGGCAGCGATATTCAACGCGCGTGGCTTTCTCCTTACCGGGCTTATACATCGGAACGCGAACCAGCGTCGAACGATTATGGCGCGCCCAAGAAAGGTAAACGGGAGCTTCATATCCCGGAACAAGCCTTTTGTATGAATTCACCCACTGCGCCACAACAGGCACGATTTCATTTGAGTGTTTGAGAAGTCCCGCTGCATAATTTTTTGCAACCTTGGAAAGTTGGTATTTATCTTTGATATCAAAAAATGTGTTGGTGTTGCCTTTGAATAAAGATTGATGCACATGCATGCCGGAACCGTTCTGACCAAATATTGGCTTGGGCATAAATGTGGCAAAGATGCCGGCATCCTGCGCAATTCCTTTGACCACCATGCGGCAAGACATAACCTGATCCGCCATTTTGAGCGCATCTTTAAATTTCATGTCAATTTCGTGCTGGCTCGGCGCCACTTCGTGGTGAGTGTATTCCACCTGAATGCCCATAGATTCCAGAGCAAGGGAGCACTTTCGCCGAAGATCGTAGGCGGCATCGCGGGTGGTCATATCAAAATATCCGCCATTATCCAGAACTTCCGGCGCTGAAGAGTTTTTGAAAAAAAAGAATTCCATTTCAGGTCCCACATAAAAGTGGTCATAACCCATGCCTTCCGCCTTTTTCAGCATTCGGCGCAGGGCATTGCGGGGGCAACCGCTATAAGGTTTTCCATCAGGCGTCATGATATCGCAAAACATCATGCCCACCTTGTAATCATCTTTACCCTCAAACGGCAGGATGCAAAAAGTATCGGGGTCAGGAAGCGCTATAAGATCGCTTTCTTCGATTCTGGCATATCCCTCGATTGAGGAACCATCAAAGCCCATCCCGCCTTCGATAGCCTCCTCAAATTCGCTTTCAGATATGGAAAAACTCTTGAGAAATCCTAAAACATCCGCGAACCACAGACTCCAGAACTTCACCTTGTTGTCTTTGGATTTCTTGAGTATAGATTCCCGTTTTTTGCCCAGACTTGCCATTTTTCGAAAACCTCCCTCCGTTTGCAAAATCAATGATGTGTTTTCATAACGGGAAAAGATGGGTGGCGCGCAATAAAAAAATTTTTTATTCGGCGGTATCAGATTACTTTTCGCCCCTCTTTTCGCATGGCGTAAGCATTGATTTGATGGATAAAGTCATTATATTTATCTTTTTTATATTTGCCGAGATATGATTCAACCAGCATCCGCCGTTCATCAGGATTTAAAATTTTTTCATCTGCGGAGCGCAATATCTGAAATAAATTAATCGCCCTATAGGAGCGCAATCCCGCCGCACCGAAACGGCAATTATCGAGGTCTATCAAGGCAAATTTTATCGGTTCGCAATATTCCGGCGGAATATAAATATGCTCTACACTCAGGTCATCATGATAAAAATTCATATCATGAACGCGGCTAATAAAACTGCCCAGCGATTGAATGATTGATTGACGTTTTTCGTTTTCTTTGATATGAGTTAAAGATTCAGATAGGGGAATATTCGGCTCGATGCTTAAAGTCACAAGGTAATTGTTTTTAACAAACACCCCCTTTTTTTCCACCGCATATAAAAGGGGTTGCGGGGTTGTAATTCCCATTTCAAGAAGTTTCAAACCCGCTTGCCATTCGCGAAAAGCCTTTGGGGGATGAAATAGATATTCTAATTTTTTCAGCCATCGCCAGGTTTTATAGCGTTTGGCGAATATGCGTTTTATTTCGCCATTTAAAATAAATTCAAAGCTGATGGTGCATCGGCTTCGCGTGGATTTTTCCAAACGCCACGGCGGCTGCGAGCGTTTGCTTGTGTCATCGAAGGGAATAGACAGGAGATCCAGAGTTTGCATTCCTTTGATGCACAATCCTTTAAGAACGTTATTTTTGTAGGGAATTACTTCAGGGATATATTCCTGAGCCGTCATACAATAACCGTTCAAAATGAATTGCCAATTCAGACCATTTGCCTGTATTGTTTTTTGTAATATTCTTTAAACTCTCCAGATTTGAGCGGCTCCCACCAAGCGCGATTTGCTTGATACCACGCGACCGTTTGCTTAATTGATTCCTTGAAATCCGCCAGTGGTTTCCACCCCAGAGAGCGCAGTTTGGAGCAGTCAACCGAATATCTTCGGTCATGCCCTTTGCGATCTTCGACCGGGCGTATCATGGATTTGGGTTTATCAAGCATCTCCAGCAGAAGGTGAGTCAGTTCAAGATTTGTAACCTCCTCGCCCGCTCCAATATTATAAATCTCCCCTAATTTGCCCTCATGAAGAATCAGGTCAATGCCGACGCAGTTATCTTCCACATAAAGCCAGTCGCGGACGTTGAGCCCGTCGCCATAAAGCGGGACTTGTTTATTCTCAATCAGGTTGGTGACAAAAAGAGGAATGACCTTTTCAGGATATTGATAAGGTCCGTAATTATTGGAGCTGCGCGTGATAAGGATGGGGGTTTTGTATGTTGTCCAATACGCCAGACACATCAAATCCGCGCCAGCCTTGCTTGCTGAATATGGACTGCTGGGTTCAAGGGGGTCGTCTTCCCTGAACGACCCTTCTAAAATGCTTCCATAAACCTCGTCTGTGGAGATTTGAAGAAATCGTTTAACATTTGAGGAATTTCTAACGGCTTCCAGAATATTATGAGTTCCGAAAATATCTGTTTTAATAAAGGCATCCGGTTCAGAAATGGAGCGGTCAACGTGTGTTTCAGCTGCAAAATTAACGATATAATCCACTTTTGGGACAATTTCGGTTATTAATTTTTCATCGCAAATATCGCCTTTGATGAATGAGAAATTCGGGTTGTTTTTTAAATCGGAAATATTCTCCGGATTGCCGGCATAGGTGAGTTTATCTAAAACGATCATTTTATATTCGGGATGATGTCTGCTAACATACCTTGCGTAATTGCTGCCAATAAAACCGCATCCGCCCGTGATTAAAATAGTTGTCATAAAACACCTCTTTTACTTATTTTTTTGCGACACAAGAAGCCATGCTTATCCTCATATATCGTTTCGGTGTCAAGCATAAGCAACAACACTCGGGGGAAAATCGTTTTCACACAAGGCGATGCAAATAAATTTTGTCTTCAAAAAATCGTTGACAGCTGTTCTGTCTCATCAGACTCTTCCAATTAAGTAAGTTCATAGTAGGGCAAGTTAATATACAAAAAATTTGCCTACGTGATCATAATTTTTTGGGAGGTAAGTGTATTATGACGATCAGAGTTGGTATCAACGGTTTTGGAAGAATCGGTAGATTGTTTTTCCGCGCCGCCATCGCAAAAAAGGAGCTTGAGATCGTCGGCATCAACGACCTGTTTGCCCCGAAAGTTCTTGCTCATCTTCTTAAGTATGATAGCGTGCATGGCAAATTTGAGGGCACGATTGAAGCCAAAGAAAAAAGCATTGTGGTAAATGGCAAAGAAATCGCCATCACAGCGGAAAAAGATCCAACAACGCTTCCTTGGAAAGCGCTCAATGTGGATGTTGTTGTTGAGTCCACCGGCAAATTTGCAAAACGCGATGAGGCAATGAAACATATCGCCGCCGGCGCCAAGAAGGTTCTAATCTCCGCCCCCGCGGGTGATGCCGATGCCACGTTTGTTATCGGCGTTAATGAGCATACCTATGATAAAACCAAACATGTTATTGTATCGAACGCCTCTTGCACCACAAACTGCCTTGCGCCTGCCGCCAAAGTTGTTATGGAGAAATTCGGCATCAAACGCGGACTTATGACCACAATTCATTCTTACACGAACGATCAGGTTATGCTGGATATGGGACATAAAAAAGATATGCGCCGCGCCCGCGCTGGAGCCGTGTCTATGATTCCGACCAGCACAGGCGCCGCTAAGGCAGTTGGCTTGGTTCTTCCGGAGCTTAAAGGAAAATTAGACGGCTTTGCTATGCGCGTTCCCACGCCTAACGTTTCGGTTGTGGATTTGGTTTGTGAAACAGAAAAATCTTTGACAAAAGATGAATTGATCGCCGCCTTCAAAGAAGCCGCCAACGGCAAGCTGAAGGGCATCCTTGCCGTTTCTGAGGAACCTTTGGTTTCTTGCGATTTTAACCATTCATCGTTTTCCTCCATCATTGACACAGAGTATTGCAGCATCATTGATAATAACTTCGTCAAGATTATCTCATGGTATGACAATGAATGGGGATATTCTTGCCGCATGGCGGAGCTTATCATTTTGATGATGAAATAAAAAACAAAGGAGTTTTTATGACATCGCGTATTCCTATCGTTGCGGGCAACTGGAAGATGTATAAAATCAGAAGCGAGGCAGCCGATTTAGTGAACGGCATTTTGCCGGCTGTTTCAAAAAACAATTATTGCGAAGTCGTCGTCTGTCCGCCTTTTACAGCGCTTCAAACAGTTGCCAATATTGTCAAGGGCACCAAACTTGGTTTGGGCGCGCAGAACTGCCATTTTGAAGATAGCGGCGCGTTCACAGGCGAGGTTTCCCCCTTGATGCTTAAGGATATCGGTTGCAAATATGTTATCATCGGGCACTCGGAACGCCGCACGAAATTCGGCGAAACCGATGAATCAATCAACAAGAAGCTAAAGGCGCTTTACAAACATCAGTTGCTGCCCATACTGTGCTGCGGCGAAACATTAGAAGAGCGGGAATCCAAGCGCTTATACGAGGTGGTTGAGCGCCAAATTCGCGGCGGTCTTGCCGATATCCCAAGCGAAAAAATGCCAACTACGGTCATTGCTTATGAGCCTGTCTGGGCTATTGGCACTGGTCGAACAGCCACGCCCGAGCAGGCACAGGATATGCATGCCTTCATTCGCAAAATACTTGCGGACATGTTTGACAAATCAACCGCTGATAATATTCGCATCCAATATGGAGGCAGCGTAAATGCCGGTAACGTTAAACAGTTGATGGCTCAACCCGATATTGACGGGGCACTTGTTGGCGGCGCTTCCCTTGAGCCGGAAAAATTCATTCCTTTGATTCAGTTCAAGGATTGATTATTTCTTTGGAGGCAAGGATGAAAAGAATAGGCGTTATAACGGGTGGGGGCGATTGCGCGGGACTCAATGCCGTCATAAGAGGCATTGTCGTCAAAGCTGCCAGCCTTGGGATTCAGGTTTATGGATTTCGCCGCGGGTTTGACGGTCTTGTGGACGGCGGCAATTTCATTCGCCTTGGAACCGAGGATGTTGAAGATATTATGATTCAGGGCGGCACAATCCTGCGCACGTCGCGCGCCAATCCGATGACGCACCGCGATGGTCCTCGCCAAGTCGTTAACAATCTTGCGAAGCTCGGATGCAAAGCGTTGATTGTTATCGGCGGACACGATGTCCTTGCCTTTACTCATCAGTTAATTAAAAAAACTGGGATCAATGTTATTTTTGTTCCCAAGTCTGTTCAGAACGGGGTGGTGGGGACGGATTACACTTTTGGATTCTTTTCAGCTGTTACGTATGCTGCGGAATCCATAGACCGTCTCCACACCACCGCCCGTTCTTATGGACGCTGCATTGTTGTGGAAACAACCGGTCAAAAAGTTGGCTGGGTTGCGCTTAATGCGGGGCTGGCAAGTTCTGCGCATTATATCATGATCCCCGAAGTGCCTTACGAAATTAATAAAGTTTTTGATCTTGTCAAAAAACGTAAAAGGAACAATCTCGAATACACAATCATTGTCATGGCAGAAGGCGCCGTTCCCAAAGGCTGCAAGGATTTCAAGCCCAAAACGCTTGTGCGCGATGAATTCGGCAATGAGTCCATGACGGGGGCATCGCTCTGGCTTGCAGAGCGTATTCAAGAAAAAACAAAAGTTGACTCTCGCAATATTATCCTCAGTTCAATTTTGCGCGGCGGGACGCCGACTGCCTTTGACCGCATCTTGGGATTGAAATTCGGTCTGAAAGCCGTTGAGCTTGCCGCTGAAAAGCAATATGGAATGATGGTCTGCCTTAAATCCACTGAAGTATCAGCCATTCCGATTGAAAGCGTGGCTGGACAAATTAAAACAGTCCCTGAATCAATCTATCGGGAATCCATGCTTTTCTTTCAATAAATGGAACGCAAAATTAATAATACGCTTATCACTCTGATTGAAGGCGATATTACCGAAATTGCAGCCGATGCCATAGTCAATGCGGCAAATGCCGCGCTGCAACTGGGGGCAGGCGTTGCCGGCGCCATAAGGCGAAAGGGCGGTTCGGGCATTCAAGATGAATGCGACCGGATTGGCGGAACATACGTCGGCGGTGCGGTGATAACGTCCGGTGGCAACCTCAAAGCAAAATATGTGATTCACGCCGTTGGTCCAAGAATGGGCGAAGGCGACGAAGACATGAAGCTTGAAAGCGCAACAATCAATAGCTTAAAATTGGCTGATGAGCATAAACTAAAAAGCATCGCCTTTCCCGCAATCAGCACAGGGATATTTGGCTACCCGCTGCCTCGCTGTGCAAAAATCATGCTTGGCGCCGCGAAGAAATACCTTGATGGGGAAACTTCGATTCAGAATGTAATTTTTTGTCTTTATGGTCAAAGCGCCTATCAGGAGTTCAAAAACGCCCTTAATGATATATTTTAGAGGGGTTCAACATTCATGAAAGAGGCGGGGCATTTTCACGAGATCTTTCTGGGAGACCAGGATATACTTCAAAATTTTTTCATTCGATACAACCGCCCGCACTCCATTTATAATTTTGCCAATCTTTATATGTGGGGCAGGCTCCACAAATACTGGTGGATGATTTTAAATGAGCGCCTTCATCTTTATTCGGATATTGACGATAGCGCCATTATGCCTCTGGGTGACGGGGTAACCTCTGAAAATCTTCTTGAGCTTTCGGACTTTCTTGAATCGCATGGACGCAAGGGCAATTTTTGTTTTGTCCCGCCTGATTTTGTTGATTCCCACAAACAACTTGAAAACTATTTTTTTATAAAATATGATAAAGATAATGCCGATTATATTTATTCCTGCCAGAAGCTTTTTGAGTTAAAAGGGAAAAAACTTCATAAGAAAAAAAATCTTCTTTCCCAGTTTCAGCGCGATAATCCCGATTATATCTGCCGAGCTCTTTCGCCCCAGTATTACAGCGAATGCATTGACCTTTCTGAAAAATGGTGCGAGGATAAGTCCTGCAATATTGTTTCTTATGCTTATGAAACGGACGCGTTAAGACGCGGGTTCGATTATTTTACCGCCCTGAATCTGGAGGGTCTTGTCATTTTATTGAAAAATCAAGTTGTCGCATTTTCGGTCTTTAATCGACTTAATAATAACACAGCCCTTGTCCATTTCGAAAAATATAATCGAGAGGTCAAAGGCTCAGGGCAGGTCATTAATTGGGAGACCGCGCGGGTTCTTTCTGAAAAATATTCTTTCCTGAATCGGGAACAGGATTTGGGGATCGAAGGCTTGCGTCAGGCTAAGCAATCCTATGATCCTGATGATTGGCTGATTACATGCCGTTTAATCCGCAAAAGATAAAAGGTTAAACGCCAGTATGCCCAAAACCGCCTGCTCCTCGATTTGTATCCGCAACTTTAGAAACGAGGGTTATTTTCGCCTGCTCGCTTCGTGCGAGGACTATTTGCGCAATGCGGTCGCCCCGCTTAATCGTGAACGGGCTTTTTCCAAAATTGAATAGAACCACTTTGACAATTCCGCGATAGTCCGAGTCAATAGTGCCCGGCGAGTTCAAAACTCCAATACCGTTTTTTGCTGCCAACCCGCTGCGAGGGCGCACCTGCCCCTCGAAACCTTTTGGAATTTCCATGCGCAATCCTGTCGAGACCAGCCTGAATTCTCCTGGCGGAATTTCCAAGATATTATCAACAGCAGCAGGCAGGTCGAACCCCGACGCTCCTTCAGAATGATAGCGCGGGATTTCAATATCTTCGCAACCGGGTTCTTGAAAAATTTTAAGTTCTATCAATGCCGCTGTCTCCAGAATTATGATTTTGATGAGGGCGGCGTATTTTCTGATATTCTTTTTTTCTCACGCTCAAGACTATCTTCAAGATACTTTACGACGCTCTGAAAACGAAGTTCGTTTTCAGAACCCAGATTCATCAAAGTCACGTGAGCTTCCAAGGAGTTAACGATTTGTTCGATTCTTGAAATGGGCGCGGAATTTTCCATTTTTTTGAAGTCTGCTTTTTCCAGAAGGGGGAAATCTTTATTATTTCTGATATCCAGAATATGGTGAAGTCCCGTTTTATACAAAGTTTGGTAAACTTGGTTTTGCACATTGAGCACCATTAGTGAAGAAGAATTTGAATTTTTTAGCCCTCGATTAAGCATTAACATTGTGCCCATGAATGTGCTATCCACATAGGAGCATTTTTCCAGATCGAAAATTATATGGATGTTGGGGTATTGTTGGCGGATGTCTTGAACAAATTTTCCCAAATTTACTGAGTTTAAGTTGCAACCGCGTCCTTTCACGCGCACGACCATTATTTCATCGTCAACAATTGCAAACTCAATTGTATCTTCAATCATACTGTTCACCGTCGCCTAAAATTTTTATGATAAAAATTTAATATAAATTCGCCTTTCGCGCGGACCGTCAAACTCGCAAAAAAAGATGCCCTGCCATGTCCCCAATTGCAACCGTCCTTCTTCAACGATAATCGTAACAGATGAGCCGGTTATTGCAGCTTTCAAATGTGCGTCGGAATTTCCTTCTGCATGAGCATAAGGCAGGGATGAAGGAATCGCGTGCCTAAAACCCATCAATATATCGCGCGGGACATCGGGGTCGGCATTTTCATTAATCGTAACGCCTGCTGTTGTATGCGGGACATAGACGACAGAAATTCCGGAATGGATGCCGCTTTTATGCAACGCTTTTTCAACTAATGGCGTAATATTTATCATCTCTTCTTTGCGAGTGGATTTCACACTTTCGTTAAAAATCATCCGCGCTCTCTCCAACAAAACAATTTTAGCTCTTAAAAAATAATTTGAGGGTATGTCAAGAGCGAGGTAGTAGATAATTACACTCGGACGATGTTGGTAATTAACTGCTTTCAGACGATTCCGCAATAATTTTTTCAAAGGTAAGATTGCCGAGGGATTGAATAAATTTATTCAGTTGCTCCCCTTCTGACGGGCGGGACAGTAAATATTTTGCGGTGTCTTCATTTATGTATCCTTTTGTCTGCAGCTGGGTAATCTGCTCTTTTGTCAGGTCAGTAAGTTTATAGTTGTGGCAAATATCAAAAATGCTTTCAATTTCAAACTGTATTGAAATATCGGGTGGGACTGATATTCTGAAACGCCAGCATTGCTCGGTTGTTTCAAAAGGGTTCCGCGGTTTATGAAGTTTTTGCCCTTCATGGCGCGGATGCTCAATAACCATCTCTTTTTTCTTTGTTGTCTTGTTTTGAATTTCATAAATATCAATCTGCTTGCGTTCCGAATTAAGAATTATCATTCCATTTCCAATGCGCACCTTTTTAATCGCCTCGGCGGCGCTTCGAGAAACGGCATGAACCTCGCACGAATCCGTCCGCGAGCAACGAATGATGGTCCGCTGATTCGGCATTATGGTTGGAATATGCGCCTGCCCTCCGAAGGCGTCTTTTTGAAATATTGCGGCATCTCCCTCTGCAAGCGGTGAATTAATGGTATTTGTAAGAATGATGCCTGATGTTGGAAATTTGTTTTGCTCCAACGGATTGAAGAGCATGATATTTTCGCAATCTATGCTTTCTTCAAAAACTGGAATCAAAGCAAAACCTGTATCAGGGACATGCACTGGACGAGCGATATGGTATTCGTAGAATTCATGCGGTTTTTCTGCGGCGGTCGGCGCGGTTTGGGCGAAATCAGCGGGGACTTCCAGATGCGCGGATTTCAAATTCATGTCAATTCCGTCCCATGGTTCAAGTCCTGTTTTTTTGACAACAGCAAGCGCTTGTAACAATCCTTTGCTTTTGCCAGCCGCATCGGAGAGCAACAGGCGATAGGACATATCCCACGGTTCGACTGGTAAAATATAAACGACCTGAATTGTTCGAGAGCCGGAGCCGGGCATGGTTATTTTAACAATGCCCGCGTCTTTTTCCTGCTCGCAAGAGATGGAGCCAATCCTTCCCCCGCTTAGGTCCAAAACTGTTAAACTGGAACGAATTGCGTTCAGGTCATCCTTACGAACGCGAATGGTGATTACCCCTTCGCCCTCCAAAGTGCAATGATGTGTGAACAAACCAAAACCTTGTTTGAACAAAGTAATTTTTCGCAATGTTCCCATTCCGCCTCACTCCTTCATCCCTATTTCTCTTTTGTCGCATATACCTCCTGAAAGGAATCAAACTTGTGAATACTTTGCAAAATCCAGTCATAGCAAAAAACTGTATGCCCTTTGAGTTTCATAGAGCGGATTAATTTAATCTGCTCTTCAATGGGAGGATGTCCGCTGCCGCCATACATATCTTCCCGAGTTATAGGCACGGCGAGGGCGGGCATGACAAGCGTCGCGCCTTTGTTCTTTTCCAAAACCTCATCCACATCTGCTTTAATGCCGCTGGGATTCGGCGCATAAGCCATAGGGATAATAACATCCAGATAATTATTCGAAAGCCAAGTTTCCCAATCTTGATATATGGTGTTTTTGCCGCGCTCTTTGTAATATTTGGCAAAGATGGCGGCGGATAGAATCAATTTGGGATTTTGTTTGCGGATAGTTTCAGCGAGTTGGTTTACAAAATTTGTGACTCGGTCTTCGCGCCATTTCACCCATTTCATCCACATCTCATTATCCACAGCCGGGTCAATATTGACAGGGTCGGCGCCTGTTTCGTTTTGAAAAGTTTTTCGCGCAAATTCGGTGTATCCTGTATCCGGCTGTCCGGAAGGATAACGAATGTAATCAATATTGATGCCGTCTATGTTATAACGAGAGGCAAGGTCTCTATAAAATTCGAGCAAGTATGCCTGAACCGAGGGATTTGCCGGGTCGGCAAAGATGTGCGCATTTTCCGCCACATCGGAGGTTTCGCCTTTTTTTGTTAAAAGAAGCCAATCAGGATGTATATCAAAGAGCGGGGATTTGGGGAATTTTGGATATTTGACAGTGTCAACCTGCAAATAGAAAACCTCCGTCCAGCAATGAACGGCGATACCGCGCTGATGAGCCTCATCCACAACTAATTTCAAAACATCTTTACCGGCATATTCAGGGCGGATGGGAAAGTTGGAGCCGGGGAAAATCACATGACCGTGATAAAGGGTTTCAACAAAGATGGCATTAAAACCGCTTTTTTGGATTTTATCTAAGATAAGAGGGATTTCATGTGTATCTTCGGGAAGACGAATCCATATTCCGCGAAGTTCTGTTTTGCCGATGTTATCGCTAATGGAAGACTTCGCAGAAGAGCAGGATAAATTCGTTAAAAGCGCGGGCGCTAACATTAAAATTATTAATAGTTTCTTTGTCATCAAATCCCTCTTTCTTCCTTTGTGACTTTGTGATTAATATTTGAATTTATATTTCACATTATCCTTTTCAATTTCAATATATTCTTTTGTAATTCTTCGCAGCACCCATTCGTCAACAGTCTGCCCAACGCCGATAATCTGACCATTAATCAAAGCGGATGGGTTTTTGTCATCCCACATAACACCGTCAATTTTGAGCGAATAATCTTCCGGGCGCTGGAACTCCGAGCGCGGCGGAGCGGGGGTGGTAGCTTTTGGGGTTGCATTCGGAGTCGGCGAGGGCCGGGAAATAATAGGGCGCGGCGTCGGCGATGGCGACGGGGTTGGAGTCGGCGATGGCTGTAGGGTTGGCGTCGGCGTTGGCTGAATCGGGGTTGCCTTATTATCGGTAATATTTTTTTCGATTATTGGCGTGGGCGTGGGAATCGGCGACGCAGAGGCAGTCGGCTCAGTTGTGGCGATTTTCGTATTAACAATGGTTTCGCGCGTTGGCTCATCTATGTGATAAGGCGTTGGAGAAATAGCGTTTTTTTCATGGGGCTGGCGCGTGGGCTCCAATGTTGCGAAAATTTTTCCTTTGTAAAGAACATATCCTCCAATAACAACCGCAAGCAAAAGCAGAAATATGCCTGATAAACACCCTATCAAAATCATTCTGCCATAATCTTTTTTTTCTTTATGCGGACGTTTTCCATTTTCATAATTTGGCTGCCTGAAAAGGGCGTCATCTCTGAGATCGCTTTCCACTCGGCGGTCTCTTCTTGCCTTTTTCAATGCATCAAGGATAATGCTCATATCCAACACCTGTATCGTTAAACACAATCTGCCATCAGTTAAATCAACACATCAGTCCTGTCCACCGGATGAATACAACCTTGGGCGCAAGGTTACCATCCTTGTGGAAAGCATTAGGACGGTTTCCGGGTCGAGCAACGTCAGCGATTCAATCTTGTAATAACGTCTGAAATTTTTAATGCCTGTCTCTGTTGCCGCATCAAAAGTGCCTAATGGTTCTCCGCGAAAATATCCTTTTGTTTTCAGGAACTCTTGCAATTTTTTCACTCTTTCGCTCTCTTCGCCTTTGAGCATGGCGCCGAGGTTCATCTTGTCAAAATAAATAATCACGCATTGAGAAATTTTTTCCATGAGTTCGCTGCGCGAGACGGTTTTAAGCCCGTTGACAGGATCGGCAATGGTGCAGGATATTCCTTCTACTCTGGTCAAAACCGCTGCCGGCGAAAACCCTTTAGGCGGCGAGGCAAACGTCACAATGAAAGGCACATCATATCGGATGGCTGAGATCAAGTCTTTGTCAATAACGAGTTTTTTGAGTCCGAGTTCTTCATTTTCTTCAAGATTTAAACGAGCCACAGCAGCGGCGTCCAGCTTCTTGAATTTTTCAAGCTCCACTTCAATATTCCAGAGCCGTACACAGGTAATGATTGCCGCCATGTAAGCAAATTGGGGATTGTTCACGCGGCATATATTATTCTTGTCATATTCCCAATCGAAGTAATAACGATGCGGGATTTTTGTCGGCGTGGGTGCGGGAGTAAATGTTGGCGTGGCTGAACCCGTTGCTGAAACATTGGGATTGGACGGCATGGGATTCCAAACCTCTTTGTAAGAAGGCTCAGACGGTTTTTCTTGAAGCGCCGCAATGTCAGATTCGGGAGCGCTCTGGATGCCTTTGCGCGCCAGATTGATTCCCAATACAACGCCGGCGAAAATAAAGAGCGTCAAAATTGCGGCAATCGCAAGTATATTTGTTATCTTGACCGGTGGGGCTGCCGGCTTTTTTTTCGATGCTGTCTGCCGCGCCTGTTCGCCCTCGATTTCTCTTATTGCTTCTCGGACAATGGAATCATCAATCGCATAAGTTACTTTGGCATAAGCCGCCAGCAGACAACGATCGCATAGAACGTTAATCTTTCGCGGGACGCCTCCGGAAAATTTATAAATAAGTGAGAAGGCTTCCGGCGTGAATTCAATATCAATCTGCGCTTTGGCAATAAACAATCGGTGCCGGATGTAATATGCCACATCCGCCTCATCCAGAGGATAAATGTGGTAACGCACGGAAATGCGCTGATTCAGTTGCTCCAATTCCGGACGCGCCAGCATGTCAATAAGTTCCGGCTGCCCCATCAAAATAATTTGAATCAGTTTGTGTGTTTCCGTTTCAATATTGCTTATCATCCGAATCTGCTCAAGCACTTCGATGGCGAGGTTTTGCGCCTCGTCAATGATAAGAACAACATTATGGTCGGCGGCGCTCTCATCGAGCAGAAATTGATTCAACGCCTTTATTAAGTCCCTTTTGGAATGAGACTCTGCGGCGATCCCAAAATCTTCATTAATTGTTTGAAGCAGTTCTATTTCGTTCAGGCAAGGGTTGAGGATTAGCGCCAGTTTGGTTGTTTGCGCATCCAGTTCATTGACCAGAGCGCGGCATAGCGTGGTCTTTCCCGAGCCGATTTCGCCTGTGAGTGTGATGAATCCTTTGCGTTCTTGGATTCCATAAATTAGATTGGCAAGCGCCTCTCGATGCTTTTGGCTCAGGTAAAGAAAACGCGAATCCGGCGTTAGGTTAAATGGGTCTTCTGACAAGCCGAAAAATTTACGATACATAAATGATTATCCCGCTCTTATAACCTGCACAATTACAATAACGGATTAAAAATATAACATGGGTGTGTCAATAAAGAAACCGAGTTTATGATGAGCCTTAAGATTAAGAAAAACGCTTATTTATAAAGCAGGTATTTCTCCCTGATTTTTTTGAAAGCCGCCAAATCAGAAGCCGATTCATTCAAAAGGGCGTCAACGCTTTCGGTCTTGATGCGATTTTCGAGGTCTGGAATCCCCATCAATTTTGTCGTCCATGGGGTGATTTTAACCTGTTCAGGATACATTTCATAAACGGTTTTCAACACGGTTAGACCGGTTCGAATGGCATCGAAGGTTTCTATATCAGTCACATGAACTTGGATGCCTCCGCATGATTCGCCTTTGCATTTACTGAACGTCGGCTGGAAATATGCGGGACGAAATCGGACGCCGGGCAGCGACAACTCGTTGAGTTTTTTTGCCAGTTCTACTCCATTAACAAAAGGCGCGCCGATTATCTCAAATGGCTTGGTTGTGCCGCGTCCTTCGCTCATGTTTGTGCCTTCAAAAACACACATGCCCGGATATACAAGAGCGGTGTCAATGGTCGGCATATTGGGCGAGGGCAGCACCCATGGGTAGCCGGTATCCTTGAATGACATTTTGCGCGTATATCCGGGAATTTTAATAACAGTCAAATCAGCTTTTGGATTCAGCCATTCATTATTTACGAGCGTTGCGAATTCGCCAACGGTCATTCCATATCGGACAGGGACGCCAAACGGTGCGTTGGGAAAGAGGCGTCCAATCAATCCGTTATCATTTTTATTTGGGGCTCCTTCAACTCGCTCGCAGCCGATGGGATTGGGACGGTCAAGCACAACAAACTTGATGCCTTTTTTTGCCGCAGCTTCCATGCAGTGCGTCATTGTCCAGATATAAGTATAGAACCGAACTCCGACATCCTGAATATCAAAAAGGAGCGCATCTATATTTTTCAGCTGTTCATCGGAGGGGGCGTTATTTGCGCCATAAAGAGAATGAACCGGTAAGCTTGTGACAGAATCAATATAATCTGTCACGCGTCCCCCTGCCTGTTGGTCGCCTCGCAAACCGTGTTCTGGCGCAAAAAATGCGACAATTTGAGAAGCGTTATCGGCAACAAGGATATCCGCAATTTGATTGAGATTTTCATCCACGCCGGTTGGGTTGGTGATATAACCGATTTTCTTTCCCCGCAATGTTGTTTTCAGTTCATCAATTTGTTTTTTCATTCCTATCTCCCCTGTTAAGGCAAATTTCGACGCAACCAAAGCGAATACCAAAATAAGTTTCAATATACGATTCATAATTCTTTCTCCTATTCAAAAATATTGCCAAGGTTTTCTTTCAATTGCTTCATGATATGTATAGGGTGTGTCCCGTCCCAGTATAGATGACCGCAACAAGGGCAGCGAAAAAGTTCCGTTGCCTGTTCCCGCGCTTTTATCGGTATCTCTCCGCGCATTGATTCCAAATCAACCTGTTCTAAAAGAACGCTGCATATAGAACATCGAGTCAGAATAGTGTCTCTAAAATTCATGGGAAACGCCTCCACAACTTGCCGCAATTGTTCCCAGAATTGAGTAGAGCGGATTAGCAGCATTTGCTTTTGCGGGCGGTTTTCGACAAGACGAGTGTCTCTTGTGATAATAATCCTCCCTTCTTCCAGAGCCTTTTCGAGCAATTCTTTATCAGTCTGTCCGCGAAAATAAACAGCATCATAACCCAGCAGAATCATCCATCGCGAGAGTCTGCCAAGCATGGCGTCAACGATAAATTTTTTACCTTCTTGCCGCATTTTGTAATTGCTCATATTTTATATGCGTATGGAGAATCAACCATTAAATCATGAAGGAGCGGATTATGAGAGCCGTTTTATTTGGAGACAGCGGACTGTCTATGATTAAAAAACCTATTCCGAAAATCAATCAGCGGGAAGTTCTTGTCAAAGTGAAGATGGTTGGCATCTGCAATACAGACATCGAGCTTATCAAAGGGTATTATGGGTTCAAAGGCGTGGCGGGACATGAGTTCGTCGGCATCATTGAGCAATCGCCACAAAAGCCGGAAATCATCGGGAAACGCATCGTCGGCGACATCAATCGCGGATGCGGCGCTTGTGTCTGGTGTATGCGCGGCGATGGGAGGCATTGCCCCGCGCGTCAAATTGTCGGCATTGCGGGGTGGGATGGCGCCTTTGCCGAATATATGAAACTCCCCCTTATTAACGTCCGAATCGTTGATGATAACATACCTGATGAATGCGCAGTCTTTTCGGAACCTCTTGCCGCCGCCCTTGAAATCTCACAGCAGATTCACATCACAAACAATCAAAGGGTTATTGTGCTTGGAGATGGCAAGCTGGGGCTTTTGATTGCGCTTGGGCTTCGTCATTTCAATCATCGTTTGATTCTGGTTGGAAAGCATAAAGAAAAATTACGCATCGCCGCAGAGCATAACATCGGCACTATTTGCATTGGCACTCCTTATGATTTTGAAAATATCGCGCGCAAAGAAGGGTTGTTCGATATTGTCATTGAGGCAACGGGAAAGGCGGAGGGGATAAACGACGCATTAAAAATTGTCCGTCCGGAAGGTATCATCGTAGCCAAAACGACCTCCCGCGATTTTTCAAAAATTGATATGGCAAAGGCGGTTGTTGATGAAATATCCATCATTGGCTCGCGTTGCGGAGATATTGATTTGGCTCTTTCTTTTTTAAGAAATAAGCTTGTGGATCCCATGCCTCTCATTGACTCGATTTATCCCTTCGAAAAATTCTCGGAAGCCTTTGAGCGCGCTGTTACACCGGGCGCGAAGAAAGTTCTTGTGCGTTTTTAATGACCTTAAATAGCTTGACGCTTATTTATCACTTCACTGATATGTATGCGCTATTTTGATATTGGAAGGAATCAATTACAAGTTATGATAAAACGCCCGCTTTACAACACGATAATTTTGCTTCTTTGCATTTTATTCGTTTTTTATCTAATCATCTCCTACAACTACCCCGGCGAAGATTGTTACATAACTTTCCGTTATGTGGAAAATTTCATTGCCGGTAAAGGGTTGGTCTATAATACCGGCGAGCGTGTGGAGGGATATTCGGATTTTTTATGGCTAATGCTGCTGGCTTTTTTTCGCTGGCTTGGGTTTTCTCCCATAATCATTTCGCGAATTCTCGGACTTGTGTCCACCGTTCTTTTGCTTTGGGTTGCCTCTTATTACAGCCTTAAAAAAAAGCAGCGCAAGATCGAATGGATTTATCTTGCGACGCCTCTTTTGATTTTTTTCAACCCGATGCTTCATTATCATCACGGGCGCGGTTTGGAGACTTCGTTTTATGCCTTTCTTTTCATCTGGGCGGCTTTTAGTTTTAAACGGCGCAATTATGCGAATTCATCTATTGCCTTCGCCGCAATGGCGCTGCTGCGTCCGGAGGGGTTCATCTATTTTTGGCTTGTTCTTCCTATGCTGTTCATGGATATCAAATATAGCCGGACAGAAAAATTTCCTTACTCCCTTCCGCTTGTTCGTTTGAGATTTTTTGTTCCCTATCTTTTGATTGTGGGTTCATTTTTCATCTGGCGGCTTTCCTATTATGGGCGGCTTTTTCCAAATTCCGTTTATGCGAAAACGGAGCCGTTCAATTTTTTATGGAATCCCAGCCTGCATGATCTTCTTCAATTTATCATATCATGGTCGTATATTCCCGTATTTGCTTTGCTGGCAGTATTCACTTATCATAAAGAGGAGTGGGAGATTCAGCGCTCGCTTTTGATTCCCATGCTTCTTGGCGGTGGTGTATTATTTTTCACAATCGCAGTGGGGAAGGTTCAGGCGGAACCTTTTCAGCATTACATCCCTTTGATACCCATAATAATTCTTCTCCTTCAAGAATTCCTGCGGGCGATGAAAATGCGCGTGGATAATAATCTTCCGCTCATCATAGGCTTCTTTGTCATTTTCCAAATTCTGAACTTATACACATCCAATAACCTTGATTCTCCCAAAACCCGCCTTCACTCCCGCACGTTTCAATATCTTTTTAGTTGGAATTTCCCCGCGCGAATCTCTTGGTATTTTGACACCATGCCCTCCCTTTTGAATGGCGATGCGGGTAAATGGTGCAAGCAAAACCTTCCGCCTGACTCTATTATTGCCGCCGATCAAATCGGGCAACTGGGGTATTATTCGGGGCATAGAATTCTGGACATTCTGGGCATCACGGACAAGGAATTTGCGAGCAAGGGTTATTCGCTTGAATTGCTCCTTGACCGCAATCCGCAGGCAGATTATCTGGCAATTCTTTCATTCCTCGGCGATAAAAAACCTTATATCTGGGAGATTCGCGAAAGTTTTGAGAAGCCGGCGTTCACGGAGAAATACCAACTCCGATGGATTCTGCGCCCGCGCAATACGTATGATAAAACGGAATTTCTCATATACGCCCGGCGCGATTTGATTCCCGACGCCCCGCCGGAGCCGGAAATAATCAAAATCGGACCTAATACTGCGGAATGGGTTTCCAAAATGAGAGTCTGAATATTTTAGCGTAAGGTATAAAACGAAGTTTGGGCGCATTAAAATGTTGGGAATAATATCGCTCTGATTTCTCAATCAAACCATAAACGCCAATCATGTCTTCCCGTTAAATGGTATCTTCATTATTTATCTATATAACGTCGGAACCAGAATTCAAGCATGAGCAAAGTCCAAATTCGTTTTCCATGATCCGTTCTCCCCTGTTCATGCTCTTGTATAATCCGGTTAAGATATTCCGGTTTGAAGATTTTTCTATTTTGAAACAATTCGGATTGGAGTATCTCTTTCATCATCGGTTTAAGATTTTCGCGAAACCATTTGCCTAAGGGTATTCCAAATCCTTGCTTTCCGCGTTTCAATATAACAGGAGGCAAAAGGTTTTGGCATGTTTTCTTTAGGAGATATTTATTACGCTTGCCTTTAAGTTTCATCGAAACGGGGAGGCGCGCAACCCATTCCATGAGCTCATAATCTAAAAAAGGGCTTCGTGCACCAAGCGAGTTTGCCATTGTCATGCGGTCTGCTTTTACAAGCAGGTCACCGGGGAGATAATTCATGTCATCCACATAAAGCGATTTATCCACAAACGCATCTGCTTTAGCCCTGTCAAACCATTCCGCTAGCAAATCCTCGGATAAATCTTCTCCGACACGCGTCTTCATTTCTTCCGTATAGTTGTTCCATTTCATCTCATGAGAGAAATAAGACCCCCAGCGGAGAATGCTTGCCTTAGGGTTAATTTCGGAAACCTGCCTCAAACGTTTAAGTCCCGCAATCCAGTTTTTTTCGATTGGAATATTGACGGGTTCCGGAAGCAAGTCGAACAGATTATACAACCCCTTTCGAATAAATTTTGGCATGAGCTCAAATAATCTGATAAAAGAATCCAAGTAATATCGTTGATAACCGGCGTGCGTTTCATCGCCGCCGTCGCCGTTCAGCGCCACTGTGACATATTTTCTTGTCATATGAGACAGATAAAAAGTTGGCAGAGCGGACGAATCGGCAAAAGGCTCATCGCAGTGTTCAATGATGCGCGGCATTATATCCGCCGCTTCATATCGGACAATGAATTCGTGATGCTCTGTATCATAATGTTGCGCAACAGCTCTGGCAAATGGGAGTTCGCTGAAAGTGTCTTCTTCAAAACCGATTGAAAAGGTTTTAATTTTCTCGTTGCACCGGCGCGCCACAAGCGCTGTGATGATAGATGAATCTATCCCGCCAGAAAGAAAAACTCCAAGAGGGACATCGCCCATGAGCCTGCAATTAACTGCAGTCTGAAGTCTTTCAAGGAGTTCATTAGATAATTCTTGTTCAGACTCTTTGTGTTTGGGGACAAAAGCGAGGTCCCAATACCGATGAATCTTTGTTGCGCCCTTTTCAAAAACAAGAATCGAGGCTGGCGGGAGTTTGCGAATGTTTTTGAATGCTGACCAAGGGTCTGGCACATATTGCAGAGAAAGATAATGATGGATAGAAGTGAAATCAGGTTCAGGGATAGGCGCAGAAGGATGTTCAAAGATTGCTTTGATTTCTGAGCCCCATATTAATCCTCCATCGGGAAGCTGCGTGTAATAAAGAGGCTTTTCCCCGATACGGTCGCGAACTAAAATAAGTTTTTCTTTTTTTGCATCCCAGATTGAAAAGGCGAACGCCCCATTAAAATGTTGAACAAAATCCTCCCCCCATTCTTCGTAAGAATGAACAACCGTCTCAGTATCAGTGCGGGTATAAAAGCGGTGCCCTTTTTCTTGCAGAATTTTTTTGAGTGAATGAAAATTGTATATTTCCCCATTAAAAACAATCGCGATAGATTTATCTTCATTGAAAATCGGTTGAGAGCCGGTCACAAGGTCTATTATTTTCAACCGCCGTATTCCTATGGCGATGCCTTCGCCGAGCCAAATGCCCTCCTCATCCGGACCGCGATGGATGATAGATTGGCACATGCGATGGATAATGTCGGTCTCCGCCGCAAATCTTTTTATTCCAATGTAACCGCAAATTCCGCTCATGATGCTATTGGCGGCGCCTTTGTTTTATGGACTGGTTAATAATCTTCAAGTATTCTTCCGCTGTGTTTTTCCACGAAAAAGACTCAGCGCGTTTTCTTGCGGCTAATGACATTTTTATTCTCAGATTATTATCAAGCAAAAGTCTTGATAAAAAAGATGAAAGTTTGGACGCGTCTCCCGGTTCATAGAGAAACCCATTAATTTCATGCTCAACGATATCTTCATTGCCTCTGATACGCGTGGCAATAACTGGCAATCCGCATGCCATGGCTTCGAGCAACACGTTTGGCATGCCCTCCGATGTTGATGGAAAAATGAAAAGGTCATATTTAGGATATAAGCCCGGCAGATTTTCTTTTTGCATCCATCCTTGAAAATTCACACTATCAGAAATGTCAAAAGAAACAGCGCTGGTTTTCCAAACGGGCAATTGAGGTCCATCGCCGATAATATCAAATCTCCAGTTTTTGGCATCGCACATCTTCAGGGCTTTGAATGCCTCGATAATATTTTTTTCTGCGGAAGCGCGCCCGACATAGAGAATTCGAACGACTTCTTTTCTGTCCTCATTCAATTTTAATACGGGTGAAAACTGCTCCAAGTCCACGCCATTGGGGATTATTTTGATGTCCAGTTCGGGAGTTGTTTGTTTGGCGAGCGCGGCAAGTCCTTTGCTGTTGGCAACCACCCATGCCGCTTTGCGCCAGAGGATTTTAACTGCAGGACGAGTTAAGGCGTGAAAAAATGCCAGCTGCTCAGGCTGAGTTCCGGGAACATCCCCGCCCCTCAGGCTGATAATGTAAGGAATTCCTTGGAACCATTTCCCAAGCAAACCGATATGGGAGCATGGGATAGTAAAAAAGGCAAGGGTTGCATCGGGGCGTTCTTTTTTCAAAAACCTCAAACCATACCACATACCGCTCAGCATGAATGTTATCATTTCGGCGACGCTGCTGCGGTCTGCCTTTTTTCGCCAAACGGGGATGCGAAATATTTTCACATCTTCAACAACCTCATTTGCCGGAAGGTTTTTGAATTTAGAGGTTATGACGGAGACAGAACAACCAAGTTTAACGAGTTCGCGAGCGATATGATAACTTGCCCCAGCAGCCCCGCCGCCAATCGGCGGGTATTCATAATTGATGACAAGAATTTTCATGATTTGCAAAACATCGTTAAGAAAAACAGCCTTAGTGTTTTTTTTATCAAACAAATTCCGCAAACCCGATGTCATGTTTAAGTTATCGAGTCAAGATAGTTTTCGGGGCTTTTGTTTTATCCTTAATCCTTCAAAATTGTTAAAATTTATTGATGAAAATAGTAGTGCCCACCGGAGACCCTGTTCTATTAAGGAGTTAAATCAACAAACCACTTAAAGAAAGGACCTCCGATGGTGAATAAGAAACAATCAAAGCAGTGGCGGGCAATCAAGATAAATTTTGAGGATGCAAAAGCAACGGCTTTCGGCGGTCTGGCGTTGGCAGAGCGGCTGGCAGGTCGTCTGGGTTTGTGGTCGCATCTGGAAAAAAATCTGCCAAAACGGCGCGGACATTATGACTGGCTGACGATTATCAAGTCGTGTGTGATGGGATTGTTGACGGGTTCTCGCGGGACTTATGCGACGGAGGATATTCGCCGGGATGAGGCGGCGCTGGCGATTGCGGGTCTTTCTGAGGCGCCGGAGGAGGCGACATTCTGGCGCTCTCTTGAGGCGTTGGGGAGCAAAGAGATTCAACATAATCTGAATGCTGCGCTGTTGCGTATGGCGCGGTGCGTTTTGACAAAAGCGCCGCGGCGGGAACTCCTGATGGATGGCTTTGTGCCGGTGTGGGGCGACGGCTCTCTTTTAGAGGGCAGTCCGCATCGCGAGGGGACGAAGCACATCCCGGATAAAGGCAAGGGATTGTTGTGGGTCACGCTCCATGTGGGTTCGGTTCTTTCGGCGCAGCGTCTGGCTCGCGAGGGGGAAGGGGAAAACACCGTGTTGCGTTCGTTGTTACCCGACGTTGTACAAGAGGTTTTAAAGCCGACTCGTCTGAACAAGAAGGCGCTTTTGTTTTTGGACTCGCTTCATGGCGATGGTCCAACGCTCGAAGATGTTGAGAGATGCGGTCTGCATTATGTGATCGGGGCGAATAAACTGGTGGAGACACAAAAGGTTTTGCAGGCTCTGCCGGAGATAGTGTGGGAAAGCAAGGGCGCCGATATGTTTCGCAAGATTGAGAAAAGCGGGATATGCGTGTGTCAGATACAATGCGCGGGATGGAAGAAGGCGCGGACGCTGATCGGGCGTCGGTGGATGGAGTCGGGGACGTTCCTCTATCATTATTCGGGCGTGTTGACGGATCTGGAGCCTTCGGACGTGCGGCATCTCATGAATCGAAAAATGAGTTATCCGGCGGCGGTTTGGCATCTATATAGCCGCAAGATGGGGATGGAGGATTATTACAAAGAGCCGCTTGAGGATTTGGGGCTGCATCATCCGCCGTGCCAGGAATATGCGCGGAATGCGGGATTTTATGCGGTGGCGTCTTTGGCGGAGGTCTTGGGACGTGCGGTGGATTTATTGGGCGGACGCCGGAGCGGACGCGGGGAGACGATGCGCAAGGACGGACAACCGCGCAAACGGGCGACACCGCTGCGTATGCGCCTGTGGCGAATACGGAGGCTTTTGTTCACACTGCCGGCGCGTGTGATAAGCCATGCCCGCACAACCGTGATAGCCCTTTTGGGGATTCCGGACGCCATTCGAAAACTCTTTCGCGCTTACTGGGACAACATTCTGAGATGTTGAAACGGACGGAAAAAAATCAAAACAGGAGGCAAATTTAAAAGTTGAAAAAATTAATCTCAAAAACAGCGGAGCCAAACCATGCCCAGATTTTCCCCACCTCCTCCCATTTTTCAACTTCCAACGGGCGCATTTATTTATTTTACTATTTTGAAGGATCAGGGTGTTTTATGTGCCGCATTATATTTTTATTGCATTGGAAAAAAGGAAATTTATAACTATCCTTTCGTTTTGTATGATGAATAAAACAGAAGTTTATTTATTTTTCCCTCAGGAAACTTTGCATACCCGCATGAATTAGATTTTTATCAAAGGAGCATCTTGATAAATGAGAACTCTCATAAAAATTGTTGTGTTTCTTATGGCGGCAGGGTTGATAGCCGTTGGCGCCATTCAAACCAAAAAAGTATTGGCAGAACGCAAAGCAAAATCCGCGCCCGTTAAAAGAACCGCAACGACACCGCGGGTTTTTGTTCATACAATCCAGCCCCGCACACTCGAAAGAGCTTTAATGTCAACCGGCGAGGTCAGGGCATTTGCCGAAGTGAATGTGGTTTCCAAAATAACAGGCAGGCTGGAAAACCTTCGTCTTCCTTCAGGCAAGATTCTGGAAGTCGGCGACGAGGTCAAAATGGGCGACGTCATCGCTATCATTGAACGAAGCGCCCTTGAAGCCGCGGTCAAAAAGGATCAGGCGGCAGTAGAGGTTGCCAAAGCCTCGCTCGAGCGGGCAAAGGTCAATTTGGAGGATAGCGAAAGGGAAAAGAAAAGAGCAGAAGACCTTTTCAATCAAGGGGCATCCGCAGAGCAAAAACGGGATCAAGCTGTCATCACATACGAACGCAGTGTAGCCGAAATGTCCCTTGCTAAAAGTCAGATTGCGCAGGCAGAAGCCGCCCTTTTCCAATCAGAGGTTAATTTAAAAGAGGCGACTATTATCGCTCCCATGTCCGGCACAATCAGTCAGAAATTCCTCGACGAAGGCAACATGGTCGGGCTTGGAACCCCGCTAATAAAAATCTCGCAAATTGACACCGTCAAGATTATGAGCGACATCAGCGAGCGGCATCTTGCCCTCATCGCGCCGGGAAAAACGCGCGTTCATATCGTTGCGGATTCATACCCCGACCTTCAATACGATGGTTTGGTTTTCCAGATTGGAATTGATCTTGATGTTAAAACCCGCACAGCCCCCGTAGAAATTCGCATACCCAACCCGGAAAAAAAACTTCGTCCGGGCATGTTCACTCGCGTCAAAATTGTTCTTGAAACATTTGAAAATGTCCCTGTTATTCCCGATGCCGCGTTGATACATCGCGAGGGGAAAGCATTCGCTTTCTACCTTAATGACCAGCGAGTTAAAACGACGGATGTCACGCTGGGAATCGCAGACGGTGACTATCATCACATTCTCGGCGGTTTGAAGATAGGCGATGTTGTTCTCGTCAGCGGGCAACGTCTTCTTAAGGACGGCGACGCTGTTGAAATCGCACAGGAGGCGAAGCAATGAATCTTCCTGAATATTCCGTTCGCAATCCTGTCACAACACTGATGACATTTTTTGCCGTTCTGATGGTTGGCGGGGTCTGCATCTGGCAGATTCCTGTTGACCTGATGCCTAAAATGGAATTGCCGGTCATATCTGTGAGCACAGTATATGAGGGCGCCGCCCCGCAAGATGTGGAGAAAAAGATCACGGAACCGCTTGAACGCGCTCTCAGCACCGTTCCCGATTTGAAGCATATCACTTCCACGTCCAAAGAGGATTCATCCATCATCACCTTGACTTTTGAATGGGGGGCAAATCTTGACGCCCGTTCCAATGATGTCCGCGATGCCATCGGGCGTATCAAACGTTGGCTCCCCGACGAAGTGGACGAGCCGCGCATTTCAAAAATTGATTTTTCTCGTTTTCCTATTATGTTCTTTGGCGTCACAGCAGACGAAAGTTATCCACAGCTTCAGAAAATATTAGAGGACGACGTTGCAGACCCGCTGAAACGAATCTCCGGCGTCGGCGCCGTGGATGTGTTTGTTCCTCTTGGTCGCCAAATTAATGTGGAACTTGACCGAGAGCGGCTTGCCAGTTACAACCTGACTCCCCGAGATATTGTCAGAGCTATTGCCCGCGAGAATCAAGACATCCCTGCAGGCAATGTTAAAAAGGGCGTTACGGATTATCTTGTGCGTGTTCCGGGAGAATTTGACGATGTCGGACCCATGCGCCAGATTGTTATCACCTCCCGCGATGGCGCCACAGTCAAAATATCCGATGTGGGCGATGTTGAGGATGGGTTTGAGGAAATCCGTCGTTATGTGACCATCAACAGCGGAAAAGCTGCCATGCTTATGGTGCGCAAACAATCCGACGCCAACACTGTTCAAGTGGCGAATGCGGTTAAAAAAAGTCTGCCGGGAATTCTCAAACGCATCCCCTCCGATATAAAAATCATCACAGTGATGGACGGTTCGGAAGAAATTATGCGCGCCATCCATGACCTGACAAAAAGCCTCCTTCTTGGGGTTATTCTGACTTCGTTGACGGTTTTGATTTTTTTGCGCAAATGGCGCGCTACGCTCATCATTTGTCTGACCATCCCATTCTCGCTTGTCCTTGCCATCATTGGGATTTATTTTCTCGGCTACACCATCAACATGATGACACTATTCGCCATGATTATCGCTGTGGGCATGATTGTGGATAACGCAATAGTTATTTTGGAAAATATCACGCGCCATCGCGAGGAGGGGGAACGCGCAACTGAGGGCGCCATCTATGGCGCTTCTGAGGTTTACATGCCTGTCATCGCTTCCACCGTAACAAATATCTGCATCTTCTTCCCCATTCTTTTCGTCAAAGGGATCACCGGCGTTCTTTTCACGGAATTTGCCATCATCACAATAGTGGTCATGCTGGGCTCGCTCTTTTCGGCGTTGACCCTTGCTCCTATGCTATCTTCAAAGCTTCTCGGAAAAGATAGTTTCAAAAAGAAAGATGAGCGTTGGTTCTTTCGTATGAGCGAGAATATTTTTATAGGGGTCGAAAATATTTACGGCGATTTGGTTGAATGGGCGGTTCATCATAGATTGATTGTTGTTGGCACTGCCTTCATTACCTTTTGCGGCTCGTTGATGCTTATCCCCCTTTTGGGCACAGAATACATGCCCGAACAAGACTCAGCTCGGGTTCAGGGGACACTCTATCTTCCGGTTGGGACTCGGGTCGAGGAAACAGCCAATGTTCTCAAAGCCATAGATAAGATTATCCTTGAGGAAGTCAGCGAGGATGAGCGAATCGCTGTTTTCACACGATGCGGCGCAAGCGGCATGGGCGGCGCTGAGGGCAGCCATGTCGGCTCTTTTGGAATAAGGCTTGTCCCGTCAAGCAATCGCAAGCGCAACGTCAAAGAGATTGGCGCTGCGCTTCGGCAGAGAATCAATGGAGTTCGCGGACAGTTTGGTATAGATCGCTTCCGCCTTGATACTGGGGATCCGATGGCAGGCATGATGCTTGGCGGAGAACGTCCGCTTACTGTGAATATTCTCGGCAACGACCTTGATGTGACGGATGAAATTGCAGCCCATGTCAGGCAAATAGCAATGGACACCCCGGGGGCGATAGATATTAACGTCACGCGTGAAAAAGGAAGACCCGAGTTGCGGGTTAATGTAGATAGAGAAAAAGCCTCTGCCATGGGATTCAATGTTTCTGATGTCGGAGATATTATTTATGATTCTATCTATGGAGTAACCGCGAGCAAGTATCGGGTGCATGGCGATGAATATGACATCCACGTCCGCCTGCGCGAAGAAGACCGCAAGGATATTAAGGATATTCTCGCCACTCCGATGCGTCTGCCATCGGGGAAAATGATGCGATTGGACAACGTTGTCAATGTCGGCGTGGAATACGGACCTGTCACAATTGAGCGCAAGGATCAGGCGCGCATTGTCAACGTTACGGGCGGTGTGGACAATCGTTCGTTGGGCGAGGTGGTTTCCGATATAGAAAAAGAAATTGCCAAAATTGATGTTCCGTCCGGCGTGGAGATTATTATGGCTGGGCAGGCAACCGAACAAAAGGAGTCATTCTTCTGGATGATTCTCGCCCTTACCGTTGGTTTAATGCTCATTTATATGGTTATGGCATCACAATTTGAGTCGCTGCTTGATCCCTTTGTTGTTATGTTTTCCGTTCCTTTTGCCTTAGTGGGAACGATTTGGGCAATTTTCCTTGCAGGACAATTTGTGAGCATCGTTGTTCTTTTCGGGCTGCTTATGTTGTTGGGCGTTGTGGTCAACAATGCCATCGTCCTTGTGGATTATACGAATCTTTTACGGGCGCGCGGCATCCCGCTTTTCAAAGCTGTCCCGCAGGCTTGCCGCACTCGTTTGCGTCCTGTGCTTATGACATCTCTGACAACCATTGCCGCCTTGATTCCAATGGCATTTGGCAAAGGGCAAGGCTCCGAGGTTTGGAATCCCCTCGGCTTGACGGTTCTTGGCGGCATGTTAGTTTCGACTTTTATAACTCTCGTTCTTGTGCCTACATTATACACAATTATCGAGACGCATTTGCGCGGCAATCATGACAAGTGAGGAAATTTATGACCACAGGGCTTATTATTGCATATTATGAAGCGCTTGATGAAGAAGTTATGGAACTTCTTGGCAAGCATAATATCAAGAGTTATACGAAATGGACCAAAGTGGAAGGATGCGGCGAAGCCAGCGGACCCCACATGCTGAACACCGTGTGGCCCAAGGGAAATAATGTTCTTTTCTGCGTTCTTGAAGAATCTTACATTGCGCCGCTTGTTGATGGTTTTTCTAAAATTCGCCAAGAGCATCTTTCTGAAGGGCTCAAGGTGTTTCAAATCCCCGTTGATATACTGACGTAGTGTCTTGTATTTATTTCATTGATATGAAAGACTTGGCAGCGTCGGGGTTATTCGAAAGAATCAATCTTGCAAAAACAGAAGTCCTCACAAGTCTGATAAAAGTCGCCTCGTTTTCCTTCTCATCATTTGGTTTTGTCCATTCCCAGCCGGATTCCAAAACTGTTTCTTGGTAATCATGATATCGTTTCATCATAACCGTGCGCAAGGCTTCTGCGGCTTCTTTTGCGTCTTCTTCCGTATCCCAGATGGAATCCCAGCGCAGCGCAAAACCGCCCTTTCCATCCCGATATATGGCATAACGGTCTCCGTCCCATCCAGTCGCCGCCTGCGCCGATTTGTTGCCGGGAACATATTGGTCAAAAAGAAATTTGAATCCCATCTCGCCAAACACATTATGATAAATTCGGTTCCATATCTCGCCGCTCGCCACAAATGATTCGGGCAATGTTACCGTTGTCGGTTCATCCACATCATAGAAATATTTGTCAGGATGTAAAACCTGCTCCGTTGAGCGCGGCGGATATTTAATGACATAATCTCTGCCCTCCATTCCATTTTCCGCCATTGCTTCCATAACAAACGCCGCGCCCTGAATATAGGGGAATACCAAAATTTGTTGTAGGAAATAGGGCGCATTTGTGTATGCCGATTGATCCACGCCAAGCATTCCAACCAGCTGAAACAAATTTGTAATATTGAAATTTTTTTGCAGCCACTCGGACATCAGGATGGTGGCGTCGCCTTCAAGCATGGCAAGTTTGGCATAAACAGCGTCGTCATTATCCGGCTGGCGCATACCCATCGCCGCTATGTTGAAATTTTGGTCCTGAAGGGCATGGCAGATTTCATGCGCAAGGATTACATCGGAAATGCTGTTTTTTTGATAAAATGTATCTATGAGATAAAATCGCTGTGTTGTATCATCATAAAGACCGGCAACCTGTTCGGCGAATAATTCTTTGAGCGTCGCTCTGACGTCGCATCCTTGCGGAATAAACCCTAAACGGATGAGCGCTTCTTGATAATGGGAGAGATTTTCGCCGGGATATTGCCGGCTGAACTCCTCTTCAATATATTTCAAAAGTTCGCTTTTGGTCATCAGTTGGGTTTCAAGGGGGTTTTTTATTTTGAATCCCCGTATTTTTGCGACGTCTTCTTTAAGTTGGAGAATGCGTTTATTGAGTTTGAATTGATTGAGTTCCTGTTTGAGCTTGTCATTTTCTCTTTTCAGAATCCGGTTTTCCTGCATCAGGAGATCCATTTTTATTTTGAGAATATCCGGAACATTCTCATTTGTTAAATGAGTTTCCTGCGAATAAAGAAACGGGGCGATTATTAAAAATATTCCCAATAAAAACTTTTTCACCAAGCGCATCCTTTTTTTGTTGAATTTGTTTTATACATTTTGGATTTAATTTGTTTGTATTTATAAACAATCCCTAAAGGAGCAGCATTATGACAATCAAGCCCTTTCGTCTTGAACCCGGTATGACCATCGGACTTGTGACTCCAGCTAGCGCCCCCGCAAGCCGGGAAACTATCAACAAAGGTATAAATAAACTTCAGGAACTTGGATACAAAACCAAAATAGCGCGATACGCCCTTGAAAAAACCGGGTACCTCTCTGGCACTGACAGACAGCGTCTTGCAGATCTCCATGCCATGTTCCGCGATCCCAAAATCCACGCCATCCTTTGTATGCGCGGCGGATACGGCACGCCCCGCCTTTTAAAAGATTTAGATTTTGCACTCATAAAAAAGAATCCGAAAATTTTTGTGGGTTTCAGCGACATCACCGGTCTCCATATTGCCATCAACCGCAAAACGGGGCTCGCCACTTTTCACGGTCCCATGTTGACCTCCAATATTGCTCAGGAAAAAGAACGCGATTTTGCGCTAGGCGGTCTCCTGCGGATGTTATCCGAACCCAAACCATTCGGCTCCATCCTTGCCGGAAGCGGCATCAAATGCGGAAACACAATCCGGAAAGGGCGCGCAACGGGACAACTCATCGGCGGCAATTTGAGCCTGCTTGTCACCCATCTTGGCACTCCATGGGATTTTTCCACAAAAGGCAAAATTGTTTTCATAGAAGAAATCGGCGAAACTAACTACCGCATTGACCGCATGTTAACCCATCTTCTCAACGCTGGGAAATTATCCGATGCGGCGGGTATTGTTTTAGGACATTTTACCGATTGCGAGGAAAAGCCATCCGGCGATGGACGCCCCACTCAAAAGAATGAGGAGATTTTCCGAGAGCTTTTGGGAGGACTTGGCATCCCGGTTGCCGGCGGATTCCCTTTCGGTCATGAGGCGTTAAACGCAACGCTCCCCTATGGCATCAAAGCCACACTCGACGCCACACGGGGAGATCTCATCATCGAAGAGCCAGCGGTTAAATAATAAAGATTCATTTTCCTTTTCTTGTTGAGGCAATAAGAGAAAAGCCTTCGCGGAATAAGGTTGTGAATTCGTAGAGCGTGCGGACGCCCAGCAGGCGCCGAAAAATGAACGACAATCGCAGATGATACCGTCTTATTGCCTCATTGCGGAGCGCCCAGAGGGTGGCGCGATCCAGCTCCGGTGTTTCATAGACCGGTTGTGAAATGGAATTATCAAGCGTGGCAAGGTCGTCGCGGATTAATCCTTTTTGAATCGCCTCTTGACGAAATGCCGTGCCCATGCGAGGCATCGCTATATTGAATGAGGCAAACTCGGCGTTTAATTGAATGGCATATCTGATGGTTTTGCGGATGGATTCGACGGTGTCTCCGGGCAATCCAAGGATATAGTGCGCCAGAATTCTGATACCAATCCGCCGGCACATCTCGACGACTTTTTTCACCTGTTCGACGGTAATCCCTTTTGTATATTGCTCAAGCAATTCTTCGCTGGCGGATTCAATCCCCAGCTGGATGGTGTGGCAACCTGCGGCTTTCATCTCCATTAAAAGTTCTTCATCGAGGACATTGACGCGCGAAAGGCAGACCCAAGTAAAATTGAATTCTTCATCTCGCATCCTTCTCAAAAGTTCCTGTGTGCGTTTTTTATGAACGCCAAAGGTAAGGTCTTTTATCCAGAGTTCCCGCACGCCCAATCGTTTAAGTTCCCTCATCTCTTCAAGGACGTTTTCCAGATTCCTCAATCGAAATCCAAGTTCCCCGCCGATACAGTAATCACAATGGAACGGACAGCCATAATCTGTGATAATGCCCGCATAAGGGAGGCGCAGTCCATGCGGAATGCGGTATTGCTTGAATGGAAAAATGTCATAGCGCGGAATGGGGATATAAAATTCTTCTTTGGGAAATTGTAAACCTCCTTTTTCAATTCCTCCATCGCTTTTGCGGAAGGAGATGTGATTGAAAGGTCCTGTTTCGCCTTTCAAATATTTAACGATATCATCGGAAATAAAGCTTAGAATGGCTGCATCAAGGAAAGAATATTCCGCAAAGAATTTATCGCCTTCCGCAAGCAGGCAATCCCCCGTTCCAATGATATGAATTTTTCGTTCACACTTTTCGGATATTTGCCGCATTAGCGCAAAGTCTTCCACGAAACTGACCGCCCCTGTGAGGAATATTATCGCATCGGGATTGATTTCAAGAACGCGCTCGATTGTTTCGTCTGGAGTCAGCCGATGTTGCATGGCATCCAACGCGGCAAGTTCAAAATAATTTTTTAACACACCGGAAAGGGCGATTAAATCATAAGGGCCCCAATAATAGTGGGCTTTCGAGGCGTGGCTGCAGTAATAATCTCGAAGATAGATATTTTCGCCGGGTGGATTTAAAAGCAGGATTTTTTCAAATTGAATCATTTATAAACTCGAAAAAGCATATATTCAAATCATAAAAAGCATATACGAAATCTCCTTTTTTGCGGTCAAGCAAAGGTTCAAAAAAAGGGAGATATAGAAAAGTTATCCACAGGACATAGGTTTAAAACGTGCAAGTGGAATAAAATCAATTATCTGTCTTAACAAAGTGAAAGGCTCAATACGTTTTTTGTATATCGGCTTCTTTCAGTTGTTCGTTAACAACTTTGATATAATCTTAATAATATCAATAATATAATAATTCGCCGCCTTTTATAAATAACTTTAATAATTGTTTGTATGAAATTTTATTAACGGCGATATTTTTCATTATATTCATACAATAAAAATGTAAAAAAACCAAAGTTATCCACAGTGTTTTCCACAAGGCGGTTGATGCCGTATTTTACTTGAATATTACCGCTTATTCAGGCACGTTAATTGCTCATTAAATGGTAGAGGTGATTAAAATGAGACTTGATAAATTAACTATTAAAGCACAGGAAGCCGTGTCGCAGGCTCAATCAAAAGCCATGGATAGCGGCCATCCAGAGATATCTGTTGAGCATCTTTTTCTTGCTCTTGTGGAGCAGCAGGAAGGCGCCATTCCGGCTATTTTACAAAAAATCGGGGCAAACCTGGATTCAATAAAACATGAGTTAATCGCTTTGATTGAGCGCGCCCCGCGCGTTTCCGGCGTCTCTCAAATTGGAGCATCCCATGCCCTTCAAGAAGTTATTAACGACGCATGGAAAATCGCTCAACAAATGAAAGATGAGTATATTTCAACCGAGCATCTATTGCTTAGTATTGTGCGGAATAAAAAAAGCCCTTCGCATGAAATTTTGAAAAAACATGGTGTGTCAGAAGGAGCCATTCTATCTGCGCTCAAGGATGTGCGTGGTTCACAAAGGGTCACAGACGTCAACCCTGAAGAGAAATATCAGGCTTTGAAGAGATATGGGCGTGATTTGACCGAAGAGGCGCGTTCGGGCAAACTGGACCCCGTTATCGGGCGCGATGATGAGATTCGCCGCCTGATTCAGGTTCTTTCGAGACGCACTAAAAATAACCCTGTTCTCATCGGCGAGCCCGGCACCGGCAAAACCGCGATTGTCGAGGGGCTTGCCCAGCGCATCGTTAGCTCAGACGTCCCTGAATCATTAAAAAGAAAACGTCTTATCGCCCTTGATTTGGGAGCCCTTGTGGCGGGCGCAAAATTCAGGGGCGAGTTTGAAGATAGGCTGAAAGCTGTCCTCAAAGAAATTGAGGAATCCGAAGGCGAAACCATCGTCTTTATTGATGAGCTTCACACTATTGTGGGCGCCGGCGCGGCTGAAGGGGCGGTGGATGCTTCTAACATGCTCAAACCCGCTCTTGCTCGCGGCGCGCTTCATTGCATTGGCGCCACCACCATTGATGAATACCGTAAATATGTGGAAAAAGATGCAGCGCTGGAGCGTCGGTTTCAACCAATTATGGTTGATGAGCCGAGCGTTGAAGATTCCATAGCTATTTTACGAGGGCTCAAAGAGCGGTATGAGGTCCATCATGGCGTTCGCATAGCCGATTCCGCCCTTGTTGCCGCCGCCATTCTTTCGCATCGCTACATCTCGGATCGCTTTCTGCCGGATAAGGCAGTTGATTTAATTGACGAAGCGGCGTCGCGCCTAAGAATCGAGATTGATTCCATGCCGCAGGAAATAGATGTTGTCGAACGCCGTATTCGCCAAATCGAAATCGAGCGGCAGGCGTTAAAAAAAGAGAAAGACAAGGCTTCCAAAGAACGGCTTGAAAAGCTTGAAGCCGAGCTTGCAGAAGCAAAAGAAGATAGCGATTCTCTCAAAGCGCACTGGCAAAATGAAAAGAAGATTGTCTCTGAAATCGGCGTTCTGCAACAGGAACTCGATTCCCTGAAAATCATGGAACAAAAAGTGGAAAGGCAGGGCGACCTGACCAAAGTCAGCGAGATTCGCTATGCCCGTATCCCGGATATACAAAATAAGATTGAGGCTGCCAATAAAGAACTCGCTCAGCTCCAGAAGGATAAAAAAATGCTCAAGATGGAGGTTGATGAGGAGGATATCGCTGAACTTGTTTCCAGATGGACTGGGGTCCCCGTCTCGCGCCTCATTGAAGGCGAGATTGAAAAGCTCGTCAAAATGGAGGAGCGTCTGCATAAAAGAGTGGTCGGACAAGAAAATGCCGTTGTTGCTGTTTCAAATGCGGTTCGGCGCGCGCGAAGCGGCTTGCAAGATCCCAATCGTCCAATTGGGTCGTTCATCTTTCTTGGACCAACCGGCGTGGGCAAAACCGAACTGGCGCGCGCTCTTGCGGAGTTCCTTTTTGATGATGAGCAAAGTATGGCGCGCATTGACATGAGCGAATACATGGAAAAACACACCGTCTCGCGTTTGATTGGCGCGCCGCCTGGATATGTCGGTTATGAGGAGGGTGGACAATTGACCGAAGCCGTGCGCCGCAAACCTTATTCGGTTGTCCTGTTTGATGAAATCGAAAAGGCGCATCCAGAGGTCTTTAACGTCCTCTTGCAGATACTGGAAGACGGGCGTTTAACGGACGGTCACGGCAAAATCGTCAATTTCAAAAATACGGTTGTAATCATGACCTCCAATGTTGGCTCTGAGTGGATTGACCAATTGGCGAGAACTGAATCAAGCATTGATATTTCTGACAATTTGGAAAGGAAACGAAAATTATCCGAACAGGTGCGCGAAGCCTTGCGCGCCCAATTCAAACCTGAGTTTTTGAATCGCATTGATGAGATTGTCATTTTCGATAATCTCACGCGCGGCGATATGGATCATATCATTGATATTCAACTCGAAAAGGTTCGAGAGCGTCTTGCCGCAAGGAATATTAAGTTGGAGATAACAAAGGACGCCCGCGAAAAGATATCCGATGCGGGCTATGATCCGGCTTACGGCGCTCGACCGCTGAAAAGAGCCATTCAGCGTCTGCTCCTTGACCCGCTTGCCCTTGAGCTTTTATCGGGTAAATTCAAAGAAGGCGATGCCATCAAGGTTGGCTGCAAACAGGACGCTTTGGTTTTTTCCCGCGTTTGATTATTGAGAAAAGCCGAGCTGGTAATAAGGAATTATCGAACGGAGGTCATCGCCCGTAGAGTCGCCTGAGTCAATTCTATCCGGACCGTCGCTATGGATTTCGCCGAAAATATTTCCGGAATTCGGAGCCTTTTTGAGACTGTATCGGATTTTTCCGCCCCATCTATCAAGAATCGGAAGGGTCTTTTCAGAAATGTAAGGACCCTTCCAACCGGGCAGTCCGGGGTCTTCGATAAGGATGCTGAAACCCATTTCATTTGTCGGAAATATTCCAGTATCTTTTGCGAATTTGAAAAAGGCTTCTTTGTATTCATCCAGTCGGTCGGCTTCGCGATTTGTCAAAATCGTCTGGTTTGCCTCGCTCATAATTGCATCATAACGCTTGCCGTCTTCCGCAACGTTTTTTGCCACAGCGTCAATTTCCATCCTGCCGATAAGGAAATGCGATGCTACTTCGCGGTGAACTTCTTCCGCCCATGCATCCCACTCCGTCCATTCTTTGATTTCATCTTCCCCCACGGTTTTTGTTTCTGTGAGGTTGCCTGATGAATCAGTTGAAATGGATTTGTTTGCGGACAGGATTACCTCCGCGCCGCCAGCCGCGCCTATTGTATAAACGCTGCCAGAAAAAACTGCCACGCGCGCTTTTGGGCTTTCATTCAAACTTACTTTGAAAAGTGTTCCGCGCACGCCGGCAACAAGGTCGGGCGTCTTGACAGTATAATCAATGAGTCCGCTGCCGGGGGTTATATTGTTCCAAATCCGTCCGCTTTTTAGCTCAACCGTCACCTTTTCCGCCTTCTCATCCATCGCCGCCAGCACGAAGTGCGAATCGGGCGGAAGCCTCAATTCGCCGCGTCCGCGCAATTTTATCTTCACTTTTCCTGCGCCAGTTCGCACCTCATCCTTAACCTTGAGTTGCAAATTATCAACCGCCGAAGTCCATTCAATCACCTCAGGCATTCGCACAAACACATCTTTTGATATTCCAAACACCACGGCATCATAACCGGCGATAATATCCGCAGTCCCGCCGACAGGTCGAGGCAGCGGTCTTTTTTCGCCGGCTTGTGCGGCTGGATGTTGCGAGGCGACGTTACCCGATTTGGGCGTTTCGGGTTTATAAATAACTTTAGCAACTCCTTTGCGGGGAAAGCTCAGCAAACCATAATCCGCCGTCTCAATCTCAACCGTGTCTTCTGTGTCGGCAACAATTTTTCCATAAAACACCTTATCGCCTTTAAGCCGAACTTCATCGGCGGAGGAATTATTGGAGAAAAGAATTGAGAACAGAAACAAAGCGATGAGACAATATTTAATATATGGAATAGATTTCATATCCGTCTTCCGGCACAATCTATGGATTTCATAATCTACCAGCACATTATATTTCAATTGTTTTATGATGTCAGGGGAAATAATAATTCAGCGGTAGGATTCGAATGAATATTTTTTCATGAGACTGGCTGCCTTTTCTTGCGATAGCAACGAATTTTGAGGCACGCGGTAAAAAATGCCCCAAGTGTTTCCCTCAGGCGCGCGAAACTCGCGCCAAATCTCGCCATTGGGTATTTCAACCGATAAAATCTGATAAAGATTATTGAAAACGGTTGCCAGAAGGAGATGGTCGCGCGGCTGCTCTCCCTTGCGCCCTGCCAATGCATCAGGAAACTCCATCGGCTTCATGGCGCCCTTCGGCACATCCAGCGTAATAAACCTCACAGACGCATGATAATAAATATCCTTCGGCAGATAAAATACCGCCCCTTTTGCCCCTCCCCCGCTTTTGTTATTCTCAATTTGTAATTCGTAATTTTTAATTTCCCTTGCCGCTTCTACCCATGCCGCATTTGTCCGATGCCAAAGGCGCGGGTCCCCCCTGTAAAGCCCGAAGTAAAGATATAAATCCCATACAGAAATTGCCGCAAGAATGAGCGTTGTAATAATGACGGCGCGTTTTAGCCGCAAAAAATCCTGCAGCCATTCAAAACTTTCCGCCACGCCGACAGCCATAAAAATAACCGCAGGCACAAACGCCCCGAGACTCCTCCCAAAATGCGGCGCCTCCGGCGATAGTATCGTATTGAGAAGCATAAGCCCAATCCATGGAAAAAGGGTCAAATAAAACGCATCGCGCATTGCCCGCTTTGCGCACAGATAAATCCCCCAAAAGAAAAATAACGAGCCCAGCGGATTTAAAAGCGGCATGCCGGGAATATTCAAAAGCGGATTTTCATCGCCATGGAAGTTAAACATCAAAAGAGACATCCAGATATTATGAATAATCATACGCAATCCGGTGCCGACTCCCTTTTCAAAAGGCGATATCTGGTCCATGCGCCCCCAGAAATGAAAGGGATTCCGAAGATAATCAATTCCCAGCGGCAGAAAAACAATCGAAGCGGCGGCGATAAACGCAAACGCCTGCCCCATTTTTATCTCCCGCCTTCTCCAAAACCAAACCAGAGGGACGGCAAGAATCGCAGGCGCAAGCCGAAATGAAAGGTGCGTGTAAAATCCCAGTCCCAAAATAACGCCAGCCAGTATCCATGCGCTGAACCGGTTTTTCCGCGCCGCCCAAAACATGCCGCAGATAGTCAGACACATCCACAAAGGCAGCAGAATCCCCCGATGCGCCAAACGGCTGTGATGGATGTGCCAACGCGATGCGAGCAGCAACAGCGCCCCTATCAAAGCCAGACGCTTATTTTTTGCGCCTATTCGCAGCAAAAGATAAAGCGCGGGGACAGCCGCCGCCCCTATCAGCGCGCTCGTCCTGCGCAACGCAAAAACAGTCGGCTTAAAAAATAAAAAAACAAAACCGATGATATACATAAACATTGGTTCGCGCGGATGTTCTTCTGTCGTGAAAAAAATCTGAAAAGGATTTTGATGAAGCGAAAGTCCGTCCAGACCATCAATCGCCTCATCATACCAGAGTCCAGGAGGATGCGAGTCAATAAGCGGCAGACGCGCCGCAAGCGCAATCGCGAACAGCAATATAAGAAACGCAAATTCTTTCCAGCGTTGATTTGTTTCATGCATTAGCATAGAAAAATCTACTATCGCCGCACAATCCGCAAATCAACGTAAAACCGCCAATTGCCCATTTTTCAAAAAAGCCCGGCAAACCGCGACAAGGACGGGCAATTTTCGTGTTGTAGGATTCGATGCTATTCCTTATTCATCAACCAGACAACGTCAGCAATATTGACAACGCCGTCGGTGTTGGCGTCAAACGCTTCGCTGCGGACGATTCTGCCCAATAGATAATCGCTGATTTTGCGAATCTCAATCAGGCGAGACTCATTACAGGCGCCGCTCAAATCCACAGTGATGACAGGTTTGAAGGGATCGTTTGTTTGAAGCGTGAATTTGGCATTCTGCGACCCGCCAGTTATTGAGAGATAATCAAACGAGAATGCCACATCCTCTCCTGGTTTGACGGCGCTGCCGGGAACAGGCGCGCTGGCAATGGCAAAATTCTTGGACGCGGCACCGGTGATACTATAATTTTGAATGATCAAATTCGCGTCGCCGCGGTTGCCGATTATATAATCCCTCCGCACCTTGGTTCCCGCCTGAGTGGTCAGTCCAAAATCCACAAAATACTCATTGAGGGCAAGATCGGGACCGGAAAGGACCTTGAGCGTCCAGATGTATTGATTGTTTGCCGGATTTGGATCGGTCGGCAGAATATCCTCCACCACACCCCTAAAACGATAATCGCCTTTTGTATTCGGAATGAGTGTTGTGGAAACAGCGGAATTGCCGAAGGGCGGCTGGAAGAATTTTTGCGAGGCAAGGAGTATTTCCGCCTGCCCCTGCTTCTTCAGAAACAATTTCAGCGTGTGCGTGGTCTCAACTCCCATCGAGCGCAGATTGAGCCCAAGGGTGTATGTTGTTTCTCTCGTCAGGAAGGACGGCAGAGCCTTAAATTGTTCAGAAAACTTCCACGACTTTAATTGAAGAGATTGCTCATTGAGCGCCAGATCCATATTCTGATTATTGCGGATTGAAACATTCACAGACGCTGAACCTTTTAACCCTTCCGAATCGGCTACTTCATATTTGAGAACATGGTCGCCAACGGTAAGATGAATATCTTCAAGGGACTCGCCCTGACCCAGAACGCCGTCAATGGAGGACGTCCATGTGCCACTTACCAACCATTCGTCTTCGATGTCGTATGCGCCAGCGGAAAGCCTCCATTCGGTTGAAGCATCACCCGCATCGCCATTGAGGGGGGAATTAATCCATGCGCGCGGCGCGCGATTGGGAATCCTCAACCCGTCCACCTGGGCAAAAGCATTGCGGATGCCGTCGGATGAGACTATACGCAGGGAGATATTATCGCCGCCTGGGATCAAATCTGTATTCAGGGGATATGATGACCCCTGAATGGATTCCATAATCGGCTCCCATGTTGTCCCGCCGTCGCGGCTGATGAGAATATTGTGCAGTATGGGGGCGATGTTATCCGTTCCCGCCTCTCCCAATCCGCCCGTTTGCGTATCCACCCACTCAATAATGGTGTCGGACTCAAGCATCTGATTGGGATAGGGCTTCAAGATTTCAAGCGTCAGGCTGTCTGACTGAGCGCGGATGGGAAATACGCCATCCGACATTCTTCGGATGCGGAAGAATCGAGTGTTTTCGGGGACGTCGAATGTTGCGGAGAAATAGCTGTTATTCGACCAGACATCAACAGGCAGTCCCTGAAAGTCATTGTTAACACCGAATAAGAACTGTTTGATATTGAAATCATTATCAATGGCGGCGAGTTCACATTCATCAAGTTGGGGACTGGAGGCTGGCGGAGGTGCGCTGGCATCAGAGACATCATTAAGAACAAACGCCCGCATACTGCCGGGAACCATTCGATACTTGTAAAATGAACTACCCCAGTGCGGGTCAGTATAAAGAAATTTTTCCGTTAAACCGTTAATATAAATTCTCTTCGTTCCCTCGCGAACAGGCTCCCGCTTGATATCTTCCCGTGTAGCCTTCGTTCCGAGCTGCTGGACCAAGCCAAAATAAAAATCCCGAGCGGTCTGGTGGAGCGTCCATTCACTTGTGATGCCTGTTCCCATGATATCATAATATGATTCATCGCTCCAGAAAAGACCCTTTGTGCCGAAATGCCTGATTTTACTGCGGGCAAAACGCCCGTAGCTGTCGGTCGCAAAAGCCGTCATGCCCTGAAGCGGCAGACCAAGCGACGGATGCGCATCATATTGTTCAACCCCGGTCCAGAGTCCGAAGGAGTGGCATATTTCATGATGGACAGCGCTTGGTTTCGTTTCATCAATGAAGATAACAGCACGATGAAGCTTTGTATTCGCTCCATCCTTCGGTTCGCCGGTCAGCATGCCGGAGATGGCGCCTTGGGGAAGAACCGCCACAACTACATCAAGAGGCGTAAAAGGGCTGAAGACTCGTCGTGCAACGCGCCAAGCATAGAGTTCAATGGAAAGATTTGTAAGCGTCAGGCTGCCATCCAAAGAGCAGATGCCGTTGGCAATTGCGGTATGCGGCGTCAGAAGCCCGAGACTTGGAAAAACATAAGGACTGCGGTGGATAACCGTATTGATATCCGTGTTGCGGATAGGCAACATCGGCGGCATATTGTCCTTGATTTCCTGAGCAATGTGAACCGGGTAGGCGCCTGTCTAACCGTTCAGAAATGGAAGCCATAATTGAATTGGCAGGACATGAATATTAAGCGTTCGCTTATATTTGCTGCCAAAAACAAGTTTCGTGTTAATCAAACATTGCTTTTCGGGGATTTTATCAAAGCCTGTGATCCTTGTAGGATCGAGCCAAACTTCAAGCGTATGCTCTCCAGCGGTGGTTTTATTTTTTTGCAGGATAAAATTAACGGTGCTTTTGCCTTCTTGAATGCTGCTCTTGCCATGCCGCGAAATGTCCCGATAAAGGGTGATTTCTGGATTTGTCGGCGGGAGTTCCTCTCCATCAAAAAGGGCATAAAATTTTACGCCATACAATACATCCTCGCTAACGCCGACATCCACCGATACAAGAGTCTGACGGTCAGCAAGGAGGAATCCTTGTGTAAGGGCGGAGTGGCTTATGGAATTTTGTCCAATCACATACCCCGCTTTCCAGAACCGCGGCGGTATACCTTTATCATTGCGGAAAGAGCCGGACCATGTCTTGTTGGCGCCCAAAACTTCAAAAAATGGCTTCGGAGGTTCTCCAGGCGGGTCCTCTTTTCAATTAATCGAGATATCTGCCGCCCGTGTGGCAAACATTCCTCCACTGCGCTTATTGTTTATGCTTAGAACAGGATCGGGATCGCCGTAGTAATTATCAGCGCCGATAGGGATAGGAGAAGGCGGGGGCGGCATGGGAGTCAGAGAATCCTGCTTATAGTTTAAAGCTGATTGACCAATAAAGGCATTGCCGGTAATCGAAGGGCTGGGACCCTGTTCGGTCCAGGAAAATATTTCCGGGATATCTGTGCTTTTCTCGGAAAATTGAATCCCCGTGCTAAAGACATTTTTTTCAAATGAGGCAGATGTCCTTCCTGGCAAGCGAACGGTAGAATAGAATTCACAGCCGGTAAATTGCGGCGCTCCGCCCATAATATCGCAGCCCTCCCTGAAAAAGCATTCGTCAAAAATAGGCGAGGTCTGGGCGATATACATATATTCCTCAAAAATACAGTTTTTGAATTTAACCGTTCCCAGCATGGTAATACACGTGAACCAGAAGACTTTCTGCCCGCTAATATTGCAGGCAGTTAATCGAGCGTTGTTAAAAGTCAGCGAAATGTTGGCTGGCACGACCAGCCCACCCCCGGCGCTTATGATGCGCTGAGGCTTGAACACAGAACCGTCAATAGTTTCATCAAAAAGTAACGTTCCCCAGATTTGATTGTTTAAATTAACGGTCTTTTCTGTAAAAGTTTCCTGATAGGCGGGTTCATCGTGAGGTTGATGGGTGAAAATGATACGAAAAATATTGGCGCTGTAGGGAGCTAAAGACACTGATAACTTGCCGCGGGTTGAGGTTTGCGAGCTTTTGATGGTGGTTTTTTTGCCTTGGCTTTCCACAACAATGTCGGCTTGCGTCACATCCCCGGTCAACTCAACAAAATATTCCAAATGAACCTTGTCCACGCCTTTGTAATTGATTGTCAGATAAGTGCAATAGGCTTGATTGAACAGCGATGCGATAAAATAAATAAATGCACCTAATAAGAATAGTTTTTTCATTCGGTCTCCTGCAAATTTGTTTCAGATGAGTATAGCGATTAATAAAATTTCTTTACGATTGGAACGTCGCCGAGTTGGATATTTTTATCTCCGCCGGCGTGAATGGCGCGGAAATAATGGGTCTCATGCGTGGGCATTTCAACTTTCAAATCATATACGCCTTCCGGCAGATTGATGAGAACAAAGCGTCCGTCGGGGAAGCTGGTTGTCGTGCGTGTCGCGTTTTTTCCGTAAAGAACGATGGAAGCGCCGCCCAATGGAAGCCGTGTCTGCGCCTCGATGATGCGTCCGTTGAACGTGTTGGGATCGGGTGTCAATGCTACTTCGCCCAAGTAGATATTCTGTCCGGACGCTGGCTTAATCTGCCTTTCCAGAAAACGGTAGGCATATCCCCATGTTTGGAAATAATGGATTTCGGGCGTTACATTATAAAGAATGAAATCGCCGTTGCGACCGCTGGCGCCGTTCCATTCAAGCTGCGCCCCGCCATCTAATTGAACTGTCGCGTTGTAAACGGGCAAACCATTGACGCTGTCCACAAGGCGCCCGCTGACTGTATTGCCAATGGGCGATAAAATTGTTTTTCCGAGGTCTTCCGATGTTCCGGCGATATGGATAAACTCGCTTTCTGTGTATCCATAAGCCAAGCCCCAGACTTGAAGTTGATGCTCCCCTTGAGGAACGTTAACAAGGATATAGCGACCGTTGGCATCGGTATAAACGCGTTTGCCTTCTGCTCCGCCATCATATTGTACAACGGCGCCTTCTATGGGGCGTCCCGAATTGGCATCGGCGACTTGCCCTCGAACGGCATCGGCTATCATGGAAAATCTCAATTCGCCGATATCGGTTACGGCGTAGGAATTGACGTCAATAATCTGCTCCTGAAAAGTGTATGCATATCCCCATGATTGAAGCCTATGCAGCCCGGGCGCGACAAAGATAAGCATGAATTGTCCGTCTTCATCTGTCATTGTGCCGCCAGCCATATTGTAATCAAGTTGGACGCGCGCATTGACCAGCGGTTCTCCGGTCTGGTCATCCACAAGGCGACCGACGACTGTTCCGCGAATCTTGCCAAGAGATATAGCGGGGACATTGGTTATCTGGTCTTTGACAACGTTAATATTGATTTCTTTAAACTCATAAGCAAAGCCCCAAACTTGGAGTTTGTGGGCGCCTTCCTCAACTCCATATAAATAATAATTGCCTTGAGCATCGGAAAAAACTTTCAGTATGCCGCCATCAATCTGGACTGTTGCGCCATTGACCGGCTTGCCGCTTTGAGTGTCAAGTATTCGTCCGGTAACAAGCGTTGCTCCATAATAAGGCGTTGGTGTCGGCGTTGCTGTCGGCTCCGGTGTTGGCGTTGGGGTTGGAATTTGAGTCGCTGAGAATTGAAATATTTTAAATCCGCCTTTAAAATCGGCAAGATAAATTTTGTCTTTTTCCAGTGCGATTTCATACGCTGTCCCGTCTGTATCATAAGAACCTCTGAGCAAGGGGTGTGCTTGATATTGGGGGGAGACATCATAAATCTGAAGTCCGGCATTTCCGTTTGCCATATAAATCATAGGATTGGAGAAGGCAAGTCCAATGGAATTACCCGGCGTGTTAACGCTTCCGAGCAATTCTATTTGCTCTAAACGGCTGATATCGAGAATCTGGAGTCCTTTTGTTGTTGAACCATCCGCCACATAAAGAACGTTTCCGCCTGCGAACACATCCTGAGTAAAACCTGCGGTATCAAAATCGTTCACATAAATTGGTTGGGATGGGTCGGATACATCAAGAATTAGCACACCTTTTTCTGCATTGGCAACAAAGGCGAACGCGCCAAAAACGTGGATGGAAAATGCGTAATCAATTATAGCGCGGTCGTTGAAGACGCCAACCAATCGCGGCTGCGCGGGATTGGATATGTTCAGTATGGCGACACCGGCGTCTCCATCAGCCACATAGGCATATTTATCTTTAACAAAAACTCCTGTGGCATAACCGCTCGTATTAAACCTGCCGACTATAAAGGGATTATAGGGGTTTGCAATGCTCACAATGACCAAACCCATATCCGCATTGGCTACATACGCATAGTTGCCCGAAACTGCGATTTTATTAATAAGGTCGGGGCCTCCATTTGGGGAATCGGGCATCGCTACAGTTCCGAGCCTTTGTGGATATGCGGGAGAAGAGACGTCAAAAATAGATAAATTATAACCTTCGCCGATATAGGCAATATTGTTTTTAACGGCAATAGTGGAACACAAACCTGAATACTGCCCGATTAATTTAATCGTTTCCGTTTGCGCAAAAAGGGCGCTCGCGCAAAAAATTATAGCCATCATAACCATCAGCATTGCGGCTGATTTGTTCATCCCTGACAGATTCGCTTTGGTTCGAGTCTGCATACTAAACTCCTTTGCGGATAATCGAAATATGAAATATCATTTACGTCGCCATTTAGGCAGAAGGAAATCCCCCAGATTCACATTTTGTCCTTCTCCCGGATGAATTGACCTTAAATAAACCAGATCATTATCAAGGGCTTCTGCCGTTATATCGTAGGCAGCCGGACTGTTATAATCGGTTTCTGGTCGCACATTAAGCACCACGAATCTGCCATCCGAAAAACTTTCCGACTTAACCCACTGATTGTTATCGGACATGATTATAAGGGATTTCTCAATCGGCAATCTCGTATCCGCATCGAGCACTCGTCCGGTGAAAGTGTTCGGGTCGGGAATAAGAGCAATGTCGTTGATGTTGGTATTCTCTGAGAAAAAATCGAAATCATATTCTTGAAAACGATAGCCATATCCCCAAGTTTGGATTTTCTGCACACCGTCCGAGATGTTATAAAGAATATATTCTCCATTGGAATCGGTTGTTGTTTTCCATGAATCAACTCCCGCTCCGCCGTTAATTTGAACTGTGGCATTCAAAACCGGCAATCCATTTGTTGCGTCCACAACTCTGCCCGAAATGGAGCCTCCGATGGGCATGAGTTCGATTGTTCCGAGAATCTCCGCGGCGTTGACGGCATGGTGAAAATTTAGTCCTACAAAATTGTATGCCAATCCCCAAACCTGCAGCTGATGATAGCCGGCAGGGATGTTGCAAAGCACAAAGCGACCGTCGGCATTTGTTTTCGTTTCCATGCCTGCTCCGCCTCCATCATATTGAACGGTCGCATTCACAATGGGTCGCTTTGTTACAGCATTAAGAACTTGTCCCCGGACGGCATTCGGAATTACTGAAAGAGAGATGTCGTCAATTTTCAAACTGCCTTGAGGATTCAGATAAAACCCTTTTTGGAAATATGTATAAGCATACCCCCAACATTGGAGCGAATGCGGGACGCGGTCAACATTATAGAATAGGTAATTCCCGAATTGGTCTGTTTGCGTTCTCCAGATTTTGCCTCCGTCAATTTGAACGGTTGCTCTGACCAGCGGTTCCCCTGTTATCGAATCAACAAGTTTGCCGAATACCACGCCGTCAATTTTTTTGATATAAATCGGACCCACATCATACGATTTGCCGTCGGGCATATACACAATCCGCTCGGCGTATTCATGGGCGATTCCCCAAGTTTGAAGTTTGTGCATAGTTGGAGCCACGCCATAAAGATAGAACCTTCCCTGATTATCGGCAAACGCCATGACGGCGCCATTATCAATTTGAACCGTTGCCCCGTTGACGGGCGCTCCCCATTCCACATCAAGAATTTGTCCGGTCAGATAATACGGCGCGGCGAAAAGGGCGGGACAAAGCAGGGTCATCCAGATAAAAATCGCAAGGGGTTTAAGCGTAGAAAGGGCATGCAATCTCATGTTTTTTTCCTCTCAATATTATATCAAGGCAAATTTTTTTTCACGCAAAATGAATAAATCAATATCTTCAATTGCCATCATTAAAAATAATAAATCCAAATTCCAGCATAAAGGGTATGGTGTCAATATTTTTTGTTGCGGTTACAATAAAAAAATCACCGCAGATGAAGTTTGGCATCTGCGGTGAAAATTAGGCGCGAACTGTCCGATTCTTTTATTTTTTCATTTCTGCCTCAACACGACCCGGCGATATACCTGTAACATCAAGGTAGGAGCCGATTCCTGTATTACCAAGGCTATCGGCAAGGTCTTCTGCTGAAAGATTGCCTTGAATGCGGAAAACCGCGACTCCTTTATCAAACTGGGGCGATGCCACAGCATCAACTCCTCGAATGGTTTTGATTGCCGTTCCGATTTTTTTCAACTGGCTGTAATTAACGCCGCTGACAACAAGTTCAATTTTGTTTGTGTGTTTTTGCCAGTCGTCGAGGATTTTTTGCATAATAACCGGCGCAACCTCTTTCCCCGCTTTTTCAAAGGCATGGCGCGCCGCAGCCGGCTTTCCCTCTCCCGTGGCTTGCGCTTTTTCATTGGCAGAGCCAAGCATGTCGGCTGTATCTGTATAAATCATGCGGGCATTGACGGAACCGCGATAGGAATCCATCTGAGCTCCATAAACGTTGGAAGCGCCGGCATAATCAGCCAACCCCTCGAGCAGGATGATAATTTCCGCTCCGAATTTTTTCCCCAGCGCTGCAGCTTTATTGATATCATTGAGATTCATTGCTTCATCGCGCATTTTGATTTCTCTGACCTGACTCTCATCCACAAGATCAAAACCTTTGCTGACAAGAAAATCTTCAATAACCGTCTGAGAAGAAATTGTTGTAATATTCTCGCCGTCAACTTTTTCTACGCCGATAATCATGATTCGAGGAAAGCCTTTTTCGCTTTTTAAAATCCCTACTGCAATAAGGTCGCTATTGATAGATGCCAAGGCGACTTCCGCCTCGATGACCACGCGATACAGGTCGCCTTCGTTATTTTTGGATATGATTTTGAAATTTCGAACATATCCTGCCGACTGTGCGAGTATTCTATCATGGACAACTTGATAATTCTTCACAAGCGTTTCGCTGCCCACAAGGACGCCGATTCCAGATTGAACCGCGTTCCTTTTGGCATCTTTGAGGGCTTCGTCATACGCTTTGTCAATCGGTTTGCCCGGCATCAGCGCTGAAACGCCCTCGGCAACAACAAACCTGTATTCCGTTTCCTGCGCATGAGCGTTTTGACTCAGCCCAAGTATAACAACAACATACAGCCAGATGAAAAAGAGCATGATAACAATCACAACCAAATCTTTGCATTTTTGTTTGTTCATGAGAACCATCCTTCAAGATAATTACCCGCAGTAACATTCGACAATCTTTCACAGAGCAAAAATCAAGCCAAGGTCATGACTGAGCTTACATTGTTGATATTATTAGAGTTGCCATAATCAGTTTGATGCAAAAAGCCGTGTTGTTCGAAATTCATTCAATCCCTTTGTTCAAATAAGATACATCATTTACCCAAATCTTTTTTACGATAATCCGCATTGGGAAATTTATCCATAATCTGGCACATTTCGCAAAGACGGGATACAATGCGAGGTCCGATAAAATCTTCCAAATCATTTACGTCGAGTTTATTGGTTGTGACAATTATGGGGGAATTTTGCTCATAACGTTTATTAACAAGGGCATATAATCTGTCCAATTTCCATACCGATGGTTGCTCGGCGCCAAGATCGTCGAGAACCAACAAATTGACCCTGGCAACCTTATCCAGCAGATCCATCTCGTCATATTCTGTATCGCCGGCAAAGGTGTCTCTGAGACGGGTGAAAAAATCCACAACATTGCAGTAATAGCCGGTATAGCCTTTTTCGATAACCGCTTTCAATATTCCGATGGCAAGGTGGGTTTTGCCGCAGCCAGTCGTCCCCATGAATATTAGACCTTTTTTATCAGCTGGCGAGGGGAAGTTGTTGATAAAAGCCTTTGCGCTTGTGCGGAGCTGGCTTATTTTTTTTTCTGCGCCTGAAAAGGAATCAACGGATTTATTGATGAAGCGCGGAGGTATTTCAGCTTTTTTAAGGCGTAGCTGGGCAAGGGCGGCGGCTCTGCATTCACATGCAACGGTGGTGCCGTCAGGGTTGAATATGAATTGCCTTCCCCCGCATTTCGCGCACACCTTTTTTCTTTCTGGTTCTTTCTTTTTTATCATCTTTTTTTGACCCCGCAAGTAATTGGCGCATAACCCAGTTCAAGTTTTTCCCGCCGATTTGACGGGCTGTTTCGAATGTTTTCTTAATATCAGATAATTCAAAACGCTGGCGCATCAGGCGCAGTTCGTCAAGAATGAAAAAATTCATTTTCAAGCCGATAGAGTTATAATACAAATCCACAATCTCGCTCAAGGTTGCGTCGTCCTGCGGTATGGGCGTCCGCTGGTCCGCATATCGAAAAAAATCTTTTCCCGGCGGGAATATATCCGTCCGCTGTTTTTTCAAATCTTTGGGCGCAATCGGAGTTGGAAGCGGTAACGCAACGCGAATAAGCGCTTTTTCTTCCGCGTTATCCGGGATAAAACACGATATCAGTTTTTTTTTCTTCAGCGCAAGAAGGCATTTTCCCACCGTTTCGCCGGGGAGCCCAGTTCGATTTGCCAGTTCGTTCAGAGAGATTTCAATAATACCGGGGTCAATATTGGCAAAGCAATCGAGTTCGACCACTTTTTTGAAAATTATCCAGGCGTCTTTGCGGACTTTTTCATACACATATTGGGGCAGACCGCACAGTTCAAGCCATAGAGGAAATTCCGCCCTTTGCTCGTTCATTGTTCAAGCCTTTAAATTTTATCAATGCCTAAAATGTCTCATGCCGGTGAAGACCATAATCAAGCCATGCTCATCGGCAGCCTGAATCACTTCCGCATCGCGCACCGAGCCGCCCGGTTGAATAATTGCCCGCACGCCCGCCTTAGCCGCGACGTCCACCCCGTCCCTAAATGGGAAAAAGGCATCGGAGCCCATATAGGTTCCCGCAAGCGAGCGATGCGCTTTTTTGATGCCGAGTTCTGCAGAGTCAACGCGGCTCATTTGACCTGCGCCAATCCCAACTGTCGCTTTTTTTGTCGTGTAAACAATGGCATTAGACTTGACCCATTTGACCGTCTTCCAAGCAAAGAGAAGCCCTTCATAGTCTTCGGGCGTGGGTTGCGCTTTTGTGACCGTTTTAAGGTCTTCTTTTTTCACCATGCCAATGTCTCGCGACTGCGCCAACGCGCCGCCCACAATGGATTTGAGAAATAATTGGGGATTTTTTTGCGTGAAATCGCCGGTTTCCAAAAGGCGGATATTCTTTTTTTTGGTCAGGATATCGAGCGCTTCGGCGGAATACGCGGGCGCAATCACACATTCCAGAAATGTGGAATCAAGTTCAGCGGCTGTCTCGGCATCAACAGTCCGGTTCAAACCCACAATTCCACCGAAAGCGGAAACAGGATCGCACTCGCGCGCCTGACGATACGCTTCTACAAGCGTTTCCCCCACAGCAATCCCGCACGGGTTGGCGTGTTTGAGGATGACTGCCGCCGTATCAGAAAAATCGCGCACACAATCCAATGCTGTATCAAGGTCGGCTATGTTATTATAAGAAAGGGGCTTGCCATGCAGGAGTCGAGCACGCGGGATGGATGTTTCAGAACAATTCTCAAGCATATAATAAGAGGCGCTTTGGTGTGGGTTTTCTCCATATCTCAAATCGCAGGGCACTTTTTTAAAGCGTGTTGTTAGAATTTCTGGGAATTCGGATTCATGCGTTGCGCCCTTTTCTTTCGATTGTAAATACGCCGTAATGGCGGCGTCGTAGGCGGATGTGTATTCGAATACTGCCCGTGCCAGCCGTGTTTTTGTTTTAAGCGATATCTCTCCGTTTGTTTCGCGGAGTTCCTTGATTATTTCATCATATTGAGCGGGCGAACAAACAACCGCTACATCCTTAAAGTTTTTCGAAGCGGCGCGAAGCATGGATGGTCCGCCAATGTCAATATTTTCGATGACCTCCTCAAAGGAGGCATCTGGACGCGCTGATACTTTTTCAAAGGGATATAGGTTCACAACGAGCAGGTCTATGAGAGGCAATCCGAGTTGTTCGAGCATCTTAAGATCGCCCGGATGATCCCGTCGCGCCAAAAGCCCGGAAAACACCGCCGGATGTAGCGTCTTGACCCGCCCATCCATGATTTCCGGAAAACGTGTAATCTCAGATACAGATTTAACAGATATTCCATTTTCCTGCAGTGTTTTCATTGTGCCGCCTGTGGATATTAATTCCACTCCGAGCTCCTCTAAAACCTTTGCCAGATTAATCAAACCTGTCTTGTCCGAAACGCTCAAAATCGCCCGCTGGATTTTCATTTCACCGCTCCCCAATAATATTATTTGTTGTGAGTCACTAATTTAATCCGCGAAAAAAGCGAGGGGTCGCGCCAGTTGTTGCTCCCTCCGCGCCAGACCATTTGGCGATGCTCATAATCGCCGCTATCCCGTTCATCAATGGTAATCTCAAAACCGAATTCCATGTTAGGGGCAACTTTATCTTTAATCAGATTATTCCAAGGGATTGCCATCTCGATGGTGTAATAATCATTCATAACCACGGAAGCTATTTTAACTCCATGGAATTCGCAGCCATCGGGTTGCCAAACCTTGAAATCAGCCTGCGGGTTGTTTTTATCAGGCGGGATGGCGAATATCTGGAAGACTCCGGCGCTATAAAAAGGGCTGCCCAGTTCATCGCCCTTGCGCATATCAAAAAATAATTCAAGGGCGTCACCCGTCCATGGATTTTCATGCCGGTATGGATTCAAAACGTCTTTATCTTTAACAACCGCAAAAAGATAAAGGTGTTGTTCATCCCATGCGGAATAGACTTTTGCGCGCAGTTCTTCCGCTTTTTTGACGGTCTCTTTTCCATGCACAAGGTTTTCAGAGCCTTCAAGGGTAAACGGCTGGAAGAACTTCCACCCTGCCGGTTTCCCATCAATCTCAAATGGGAGAAAAGTTCTGGCGATGGTATCATATTCAAGAAATGATTCTCTGGTAAAATTCATATCCCCTATGGTTGCAGAAATTTGAACGCGCGCGCTGTGAGGTTCGTTGATTGCCATAGGCACGGGCTGCAGCGGAAAGAAAACGGGCAGCGTCTCATGTTGGCTCAATTTGATTTTTTGCGGCGTATCCAGGCATCGGAAGCGGCTCTCCGGTTCCAAAGAAAGCAGAATATCCAGATGGGCTGCCGATGTGTTTGTTAAGGCGACAGTTGTGCCAATATCGCCAGAGTTCGATTTCAAAAATCCCGCGCGTGATATTTGAATCGGCGGAACAAACTCATAATAACGAATGGCGGGCGGGGTTGATTTGCCTGACGCAGCCTCTTTAAAATACGCCCGTAAAATCATCTCAGAATGGTGTGGCTCGGACAAGTTTTTAAGCCGGCTTCGTTCAATGGGATACTCGAATGGGATTGAGGCATATCCATCAGAAACGGTTCGGGCTGGCTCTCTCAAAATGGAAATCAAAGAGTCCGATGAGGAAATGGCGTCAATATGCAGGATGCCCTGGCTGTCCTTTCCAGAAACATTATAAATTCGCGCCTCGCCCTTGATTCGTTCTGAAAAAATGCCTACTGTTGTGCCTTCATCCCGAATTTCAACCCAGATGTCTTTGATGCCTTGGGAAAAATCGGAAGGCTGCATTGCGGGCTCGCGCTCTGGTTTAAAAACGTAATCCCTATCAAGGTCGTGGATATTAAAATCGCACAGATATGTTGGAACAGCGCCGATATCCAATGTGCAAACAAGCACATTCCTTCTATCGGTATCTTCTCCATAGATATCCCTGATTATCGGATTTTTTTGAGTGTTTTTGAAGAATACAGATGGTTTGTATTGTTTGCCGTCCCGGCTCCATAATACAAGGCAACCTCGTCCCTGTTGCGAAAAGAGAAGCGCCTCAACTGGCAAATTGGTTTCGTAGCGTCCAAAATAATTCATGTTTTCAAGGGTGTATGACATATTGGCAAGGGCAATAAGGGCGGGCTTGGGCTGCCATCCGCCCTCTTTTTCTTCCATGAGTCCCCAAAAACTGGCGCCGTGTTCAACGAAGTTGGGAAGCGAAAAATAAAAAATCCGGCTTGCGCCTTCGGCAAGGGCAAGCGCGTAAGCCTTGACCAGATATCGGGATTGCAGATATTCGGATTGTGCGACTTGCGGTTCCATGACTGACGTTGCCGTTGAGCCGATTTCTGTCAGCCAGATTGGTTTTGAATATCCGTATCGCCTCATCAAGTCCTTGCAGCGTTTGATTTTTTCTGCGACTCCTTCCACGGGTCCATAATGATGAACATTCAAGATATCAAAATATTCGCCGCCGCCGTTTTCAAAAACTTTTTCAATAAACCTTTCGCCTTCTTTATCGGAAAAAGTCTGCGGTCCAAAAGTGATGTCGCCGGAACCAAAGGTTATGGAACCGGAAAGCACCGCCGCATAAGGATTGCCTTTTTTAATTCCAAGATATCCTGCCTTTAAAATGCGCGCGTATTCATCGGCGCTTCCCATAAAAAATACGGGAATATCAAACTCGTTCCATAATTCCCACGCGGAGACTTCCTCTTTGTATCGGCTTGCCGCGTTGGCTGCCCATCGGTAATATAAATAAGTATCATCGGGCGCATACTTCTGGCACAAAGAGTCCTTGCCTGTTTGCCTCTCCGATGCCCAGACCGCAGTATCTTGAAAAACTTGCAACACCTTCATCCCATTGACATATTGCGCCTTTGCGGCGGCATCGTATTTTTCCCAATTCCATTTTCCTTTGGCTGGCTGGACATCGTTCCACGAGATTCGGTCGCGCATCCAGATGATTCCAATGCGATTCATAATTTTCGCCGCTTCTGCGGCAAGTTCAAAAGACGAGACGCGCCAGCTCAAAAAGGCGTCAACGGCAAAGGGCGATTCATCTCGCGGGGTTTTTGATTGTGTTTTTCTGATGACACCAAATTTGATGAACCCAACGCTTTTTTGCTCTTCTGCTCCTTCCGCCTCAACAACATAGCTATAATAGCCCGCTTGAAGAAAACCAATATTGTCCTCGATGGTCATGCCAGTTTCAGACGAGACTGGGAAGACAACTGTGCGAAAAAGTTGGTTTCTGTAATTAATGATGTGCGCGGTCAGTTTTTGCGGTTGAAAAGCATTTTGCGGAATAACATTAATCTTTATGAGAATTTTTTGGTCCGTGAAAAACAAATTGCCGGGCGCGCCGGTTTTAATTGAGACAACCTTTGAAGATGCAGCCCACGATGCCGATGCAATAAAAAGGAATAATAACAGTGTTTTTGCATGCTTCACTCTAAAACCTCTTTCGCCCTTCCAACGCTTTTTCAAGTGTGATACTGTCTGTGTATTCCAGAGAGCCGCCCATCGGTATGCCCAGACCGATGCGCGTGATTTCAACGCCAAGCGGGGAAAGAAGCCGCGATATGTAAAGCGCCGTTGCGTCGCCTTCCACATCGGGATCTGTCGCAAGGATAACTTCTTTAACGGCGCCGCCCCGGACTCGTTCGACAAGTTCGCGAATCCGAAGGTGCTCGGGCGTAATGCCTTTGAGCGGAACTATGCGCCCCTGCAGGACATGATAGCGTCCTTTATAAACGCCCGCACGTTCAAATGCGGCGATATCCATAGCGTCCTCAACAACCAGAATCTGTGCTGCGTCTCGCGAGGGGTCTTCGCAAATGGGGCAGGGATCTTTTTCCGCCAGATTAAAACATGTGGAACATGAAATTATATTATCTTTTACCGCCTTTAACGCCGAAGCCAAAGACATAACTTCTTCGCGCGATGCTTTGACAAAATGATAGGCGATGCGTTCGGCGCTTTTCCGCCCAATTCCCGGCAATTTATTTAATTCTGCAATTAGAGATTCAAAAGTGGGGGAACGTTTTAACACAGGAATCAACCTTTATAAAAATTGCGTAAGCGGCACGAAAATTAAAAAGGCAGACCGGGAATTTTCATCCCGCCCGTCAGTTGCGTTAAATTATTTTGAGATAATTCTTTGGATTTTGTTATGGCGGCGTTCACGGCTGCAAGCACCAGATCTTCCAACATTTCGATATCATCAGGGTCAACTGCCTCCGGTTGGATTTTAATGGAAAGAATTTGTTGTTTGCCGTTCATCTTGACGGCGATGACGCCTCCGCCGGAAGTCGCTTCGATAACTTTTTTTTCCAGTTCTTCATCCATTTTTGACATGCGTTCCTGAATCTCATGTTGCATTTTTTGAAGTTGTTTAAGGTCAAACATCAAAAATAATCCTCCGATAAAATTAGGTTATTTTCATATCATCGTAATGGGTTAATTTGGCTCCTAAGGTCTTTTTAATAACATCCACAGCCGATTTTATGTCAGGGTTTTGCGACAACAATTCAAGGATTTTCTTCTTTGGGTAGTTTGTATCCTTAAAAAGACGCTTGTATTGGCTTTCATCAAAATGATGAATTGGCGCCAATTCATCGGCGTCATCGGAAGGCGTGGGCAAATAATCCGTATCCTCGGTTGAGGGATACTCGCAATTTTCCTTCTCGGCGTTATTTTGGTTAGCCGCAGATGGTGAATCGCCAGCTGCGGGCTCGGCTGGTTTTGATATCAAATCAGATGGGGATGATTCCGGAGGTTGCAATTCAATTTTGATGCGTCCGGGTTTTCCGCTCAATTTGGAAAACATTTGCTCCATCAATTTTAGAGTATCCCCTTTGACAATTATATCTACCAAAACCTGTTCTGGAACGCTGATGGTGAGCAGATTGTTGTTATCCATACGAAAAGCGGCGCGTTCAAGAGTTGCGGCAAGAATGGGTTTTTTTTGAAGAATCAATTCAATTAATCGGTTGATTAATTGGGTTTGGTCTTGCAGCGCTTCAATCTGCTCGATAGACCATTGGACGGTTTTGGGACTTGGCTGATTGTTAGCGTTTCCATTGAAAAGATCTGCTGCGTGCGCCTTTTGCAGCGGCAGCGGCGATGCATCATAATAAGCCGCCGGCTGATTATAATCCTGCCTCGGCGCAGGAGCTGGAATCCCCTTGTCCATCTTTTTGATGCGCGATAGGATCGTTTCGATATCAACATCCGTCTGAATGGCGCAGAGTTTGATAAATGCGAACTCAATAAGGAATCGAGCCTGCGGCACGGTTTTAATCCGCTCTTCAAGAAGGAAGAATGTGTTCATGGCATTTAAAAGAAACGGAAGAGCAATGCCGTCGAGCAGATTATTAATCTCTTTGAAACGCTCGGCGGAATATGCCGTTGACTCCAATTCGGCGCCGGCTTTGAGAATCATCAAATCCCTTAAAAAAGCCAGCATGGTTTTTACAAAACGTTCAAGGTCGCGTCCTTTATTAACGAGTTGCGATATGCGCTCGAGCAAGGAGCGAATATCGCGCCGCGCAAGGTCGTTCACCGTTCCGATAAGGAGATCCAGCTCAACAAGTCCGAGCAGCTGGCTGACATATTCAAACTTGATTTGCCCGCCGGAAAGGGAAATCAGCTGATCCAGAGTTACCTCTGCATCGCGGAGCCCGCCCTCGGCGCTTGAAGCGATGGCTTCTAAAATCGCCTCTTTTTCCTCCGGCGAGACTTTGACTCCTTTCTCCCTTGAAAGAATTAGGCTTAGGCGGTCGTGGATATCTTTTGCCGTGATACGCTCAAAAAGGAACATTTGGCAGCGGCTTTTAATGGTCTCCGGGATTTTTTCCAGCTCGGTTGTGGCAAAAATAAAAACAACAAATGGCGGCGGCTCTTCCAGCGTTTTAAGCAAGGCATTGAAGGCAGGGCGGCTCAACATGTGGACTTCGTCAATGATATACACTTTTTTCCTTGCGGAAAACGGGGCGCGATTGATGCCTTCCTGCAAATCGCGAATATCGTCAATGCCCGTGTAGGATGCGCCGTCAATTTCAGTGACATCCATCGAATTGCCCTGCGTAATGGAAACACATTGTGCGCATTTATTGCACGGGTTGGGCGTTATCCCGTCCGCGCAGTTGAGCGCCTTGGCAAGGATACGCGCGATGCTTGTCTTTCCCACGCCGCGAGGTCCGGCGAAGAGATAGGCGTTGGCAATGCGTCCTTCCTTGAGGGCATTTTGCAATTGGCGCTTTGCTGTTTCCTGCCCGACCACATCTTCAAAAGTCTGCGGACGCCACTTTCTCGCCAGCACAATATATGAATCGCTTTTTTCCTTCAAAATCTTATTTCCGTTTCAGAATGGATAATAACAGATGAACATTAAATTAACTATGGGATGCCCGCCATGCGGTCAATAAATTATTTTGAGAATAAGCGCACCTCTTTGGAAGCGGACTGTATCAGGGGGTCATCCCTTATGAAAAATTAAGTTTGTGTTAAACCCGCCCTGCCTCGAAAAGAAACTGCCCTCTTCGTTATTCATAAAATCTCGATTTGAAAAACTGCGGTGTTTTTTTAGTATTTAAGAAAATAACTTGATTGGTATTTTTAAAATAAAATAAAAGTCGTTTCATTGTTTGAGTTTTCATGAACATCATTTTATCCAACGGAGGTTGTGGAGATATGAAAATCGCATATTCGATGAGTCCGGACGGTGAACAGTTTGCCTTGCCGACGGAGGATGAATCATCGGCAGAATTTAAGCGTGTCGAAAAAATTGTGGAAGAACAGCGCGCGATGGGTCGGGAGATTGTTGTTGTGCTTGGCGTTGGCTTTGTCGGTGCAGTTATGGCGGCGGTTGTTGCGGATTCTGTGGATGCAACCGGCAAACCGGGAAAATTTGTCATCGGGGTTCAGCGCCCCAGTACCCGCAGCTATTGGAAAATCCCTCTATTAAATCGCGGCGTCTCCCCTGTTAAAGCGGATGATCCGGAAGTGGATGTGATGATTCGCCGATGCGTTCTTGAGAAGAAATGTCTTATCGCAACTCATATTTATGATGTGATGACACTGGCTGATGTGGTGGTTGTGGATGTTCAATGTGATTATTTGAAGGAATCGCTGGGCAATGTTCGGACAGGGCGGACGGATATGGATGCGTTGGAAGGTTCTTTTCAGGTTATTGCAGACCGTATTCCTGCCAAGGCGCTTGTTCTTATCGAAACAACCGTCGCTCCGGGCACAACAGAACAGATTGCTCTCCCCATAATGAAGAAGGCTTTCCGCAAGCGTGGAATCGAGAGCGAGCCGCTCCTTGCGCATAGTTATGAACGCGTGATGCCGGGGAAAAACTATGTTGCCAGCATTCGCGACTTTTGGCGCGTTTGCAGCGGTGTCAATCAGGAGGCTCGGGAAAGAGTGGTTAAATTTCTGAACGAGGTTTTAAACACGAAAAAATATCCGCTCACGGTTCTTGATCGCCCGATTGAATCCGAGACGGCAAAGATTGTCGAAAATTCGTATCGCGCCGCGATTCTTGCCTTCCTTGATGAGTGGAGTCTTTTTGCGGAGAGAAATGGCGTGGATATCTTGAAGGTCATCAATGCCATCAAGGTTCGCCCCACTCATTGCAACATCATCTTTCCGGGTCCCGGCATAGGCGGTTATTGCCTTCCCAAGGATGGCGGGCTGGGGTATTGGGCATACAAACATATTCTTGGTTTTGAGGATGAGATTTTCAAAATCACGCCCATGGCGATTGATATAAACGACACGCGCGGACTTCATGCCGCTCAACTTGTGCGCGACGCCATGAGGAACATGGGGCGCCCCATAGCCTCGGCGGATATTTTGATTCTCGGCGCCGCCTACCGGGAGGATGTCGGCGACACGCGTTACAGCGGCTCGGAAGTCATGATTCGCAAATTGTCAGAGATGGGCGCGGAGATTCGCGTGCATGATCCATATGTCCTTCACTGGTGGGAATTTGAGCAGCAGGATTCCTACCCGAGCCCGAATTACAGCCTCAAGCGCTTTTTCCGCAATCAGGAAAAACTCAAAGATTTGCGAATCCAACAGAATCTTGATATAGCAATGAAGGGCGCGGATGCCATTGTCCTTGCCGTCCGCCATGAGCCGTATCTCAATCTCACACCTGATGAAACCATCAAGAAAACCGGCAAGCCGGTTGCGGTCATTGATTGTTTTGGTATTTTGGACGATGCAAAGATTAAACGCTTTTTTGAGCTGGGCTGCGAGGTCAAGGGAATGGGACGCGGACATATTCAGCGAATCAAGGACGAGGTTAGAAAAGCGCAAAGATAGTCTTGCGCATCATGGAACGGTCAAAGTTTTTTTCAGAATAAAAAGGGCGATTTCGGGCGGGCATCGAAAACGGAATGGGACTGTGCTGCCAATGCCTCGATTGATGTAGAGAAGTCCGCCGTTTCGTTCAAAAAATCCTTGATCATAAGTCCTATTATATCGCGACGGGCAGATGACCGGACCGAAAAAGGGCAGGCGAATTTGCCCTCCGTGTGTATGCCCGCAAAGGGTTAATGCGGCTCCGGCGTCCGCAGCGCGTCGGAAATTATCCGGCGTGTGTGTGACGCAAATGGTAAAAATATCGCGTTTGTCTCGCAGAAGATTATCCCAGATTATGTCGCGCTTCCATGGATGTTCAACGCCATAGATGAGAATCTGTGACTTGCCTTTTTTGATACGTATGGCTTTGTTATCAAGAACAACGCATCCTTTTTTTTTCATTTCGGCAAGAAAACCTTTGCCGTCCGTCCAAAAATCATGATTGCCCCGGAGGAAAAAGACGCCATCCGCCGCTTGAAGTTCGGATAGTTTTTTGACTGCTTGTTTGGTATAATCGCTCGCGGATATGTTATCGCCGGTAACAAATATGATATGCGGGTTGAGGGCGTTGGCTTCACGGATACAAAAGTCATAGTATTCATCATCCAACGACCCGTCAAAATGGAAGTCCGTCAAGTGAACTACACGCAAGCCGTCAAAATCATCGGGCAGATTATCGCTCTGAATTTCATAAATGCTTTTTTCCAGTTGGTAATAATTATTAAATGAGTTGAGAAACCTTCCGAGCCCCAACGGGATACGGGGCGGCGTCCATTTGGGCGCATCCGGGTGAATCAGGCAAACGCGTTCGAGAAGGCGGACTCTCGGAGGAAAGGGGCGGCTGAGTTTTCTAATAAGCGATATAATGTTAGCGCGGATAAATAAAAGAACGCCGAAGAGGAAATATAAGAGTAAAACGAAGGCAACAAAGCGGCGGGGATGCAAAGTTAATATTTGCATGATTATATCATTATGGTGATAGCGCGCAAATAACACAATGGGGAAGATTGCCATAAATAGTGCGAAAGCGATGATAAGGATCTGTTTCACAAAACGGTCGTGCATAAAAACGATATATTTGTTGATGACGGTGATGCAGATTTTCATCTGTCCCAGCCAGAAGAGAGTTGCCAAAACTATTTTGAATGCATAATTATTAATCATAATGCCTTGACTAATGAACAATCCATCTTGGTTGGCGCAATACATTTTTATCCAAAGTTTCTGATGATTCAATATGGAGGCTTTGAAAAATCCAACTAATAAATTGACACCTGAAATATCAATCCATAAATGGTGTTCTTTAATAACGTTCGGCGATAAAATTCGAGGATGCAAAAAACAAAATATGGTTAAACTGGTTGGAATTAAATTTTCCGATATTTCGATGCCCAAATATTATGTGGATGAAGGGCTCGAACTGAAAATCGGGGATTTTTGCGTTTGCCTTTGGGGCGAGTTTGAAACGACGGGTTACGTGTGCGCCATCGAACATCGCTACACAGAAGAAATCCCGATGCGTCCGCTTTTTAAGGTCATTCGCAAAGCAACAGAAGAGGAGGTTGAGAAGTGGAAGGCTTTGAAGGAGCGGGAGCGAAGCGCCATTCAATGCTGCCGCGAAAAGGCTTTGAAATATAATCTTGTCATGAAAATCTCCAATGTTCGTTTTGACGACGCCAATAACAAAATCATATTTCATTTTACGGCGGATAAACGCGTTGATTTCAGGGAGCTGGTGCGCGACCTTGCCGCATCTTTACGCGCCCGCATAGAACTTTGGCAAATTGGCGTGCGGGACGAAGCGCGGGAGATAGACGGCTATGGCGTTTGCGGGCAGCGCCTCTGTTGCGCGGGTTTTCTTCGGGAATTCAAACCGGTCACTATCCGCATGGCAAAAAATCAGGACATCTTCCTCTCCCCTGCCAAACTTTCCGGCTGTTGCGGGCGTCTGATGTGTTGTCTTGAATATGAAGAAGAGGAGTATAAAAAGCTGGGAGCCAACGCGCCGGAGGTTGGCGCTTATGTCAAAACCCAAAATCAGGAAGGCTATATCCTCGAGCGCAACCTCCTCATGCAAACCTGCGTGCTTCAGGATGCCAACGAAAACAAATATAACATCAAATTTGATCAAATCGTTGAGATGAAACCGCCAGAACACGCGCAGGATGAGGACGATGAAGAGTTAGATGAGGAGAATAACGGCGCGGATGGCGTGTGAGAATCGGATGCAAAGGTCAAATAATTTGCCTTGACTGAGTCAATTATTCTGATATATCTTTGTGCGCATATTATTCAAAATAGGAAGCGAAAACATGGAGCCTAAAGAGAAAATTTTTACAGCCGCAAAGATTTGTTTTAAAAATTTTGGTCTTAAGAATATGACATTAGCCTGCATTGCCAAAGAGGCGGGGCTGACAGAAAAAGAAATCAAAACTTATTACAAGGATGTCAATTCGCTTGTCTCCGATTTGATGACCAAAGGTATTGATGACGTGACAGCCATATTGGAGAAAAGCATTCACTCAAGGGGCAAGGCGGATGTCAAACTTTCCCGCTTTGTTAAAACACTGCTTTCCGATTATGAGATACACGCTCCCCTATCCAAACTTGTTTCCATGAATTTTGAATATCTTGACGAAGAGTGCTATATGCTGCGCAATCTGCTCACACAAGAGCAGATAGACCGCTATCGCCTCAACACGGTCATCTTAGGGCGTCTGATTGCCGAGGGGCAATCGGAAGGCATTTTCCGCAAAGCAGACCCCCTTGAATACGCCTATTATCTACGGGGGCTCATCAACGCCGCCCTGCGATATTGGATAGCGACCAAATACGAAGGGGCGCTTGCGGATTTTGCCGAAAACATTATGCGCACATTCTTTACCGGCATCTATAAATAATCCCTGCCTGTTATGCATCGCCGCTGAAAAATAAGTTGCCACGGGTATTTATTCATTCATAGAATTCTTTATTCTTCTGGGGACGGAGCAATTCATCCGGAGAAGGAAAGGATATCTAACATGTCAGGCATTCGCACGGGATTTACGACAACGCTCCCCGTGGAGATTATATTGGCAGCGGGAGACATCCCCGTTGATTTGAATAATATTTTTGTTGGCAGTTCGCGGGCTGATGAATTCATCCAGCGAGCAGAAAAAGACGGCTATCCGCGAAATCTGTGCGCATGGATAAAAGGCATTTATGGCGTCGCAATTCAGGCGTCTTCCGTGGATAGAATTATTATCGTTACTGAAGGGGATTGCTCCAACACTTTTTCTATGCTGGAGACGTTTCAGATTTGCGATAATGCGCCAAATATCCTGACTTTCAACTTTCCTCGGAACAGGGAGGCATCGAGGTTGGAGTTGGAAATGGAGCGTCTGGCACGGGAGGTTGGCACAACAATAGCCGAGGCGGAAAAGATTCGAATATGGTTGAAACCTCTTCGGGAAAAACTCAGCCTGTTAGACCGCTTAACTTGGCAAACAGGACAGGTCACCGGCGGCGAGAATCATTTCTGGCTTGTTTCCTCAAGCGACTTTTGGGGAAATCCGTTCGTATTTGAAAAAAAACTCGATGAATTTCTGAAAGTGGCGATGAAACGTTCTCCAAACGAGCGCCCGCTTAAGATTGCCATTGCGGGTGTTCCTCCGATTTTTTCCGACCTTCATGATTACCTGAACTGCCTTGGCGTTCAAGTTGTGCTGAATGAGATGCAGCGCCAGTTCAGCATGCCAAACGAAAGCGGTTCGCTTATTGAGCAATATTTATCTTATACGTATCCTTATGATTCGGCATTTCGCATAAAGGATCTCAACAAAGAGATAAAAAAACGCGGAGCGGATGGTCTAATTCATTATGTTCAGGCGTTTTGCCATCGAGGAATTGAAGATATGATTCTGCGGCATGAGTTGTCTCTGCCAATCTTGACGCTCGAAGGGGACAGACCCGGCGCGCTGGACGCCCGCACGTGTCTGCGTCTGGATACTTTTATTGAGATGCTCAAAGATATAAAATGACTAACATCCTAAAAAAAGCATTTAATCGCATTAACCGTATCATCAAGAACTGGGCGGGCATACGGCGCGAATATCGCATCACGCTGGAAGGAATCATCTTTGTCCTTATCACCTTTTTCATAGGATTTGCCGCCATCAACACAAGCACCAATCTTTTATATCTTATTATGTCCATGATGCTTTCCTTTTTTATTATATCCGGTCTTTTATCCACAAGCACGCTGCGCAAAATCAGGGTGCGGCGGCTTGCCGTGCGCCACATCAGCGCAAGAGAAGCGGCAACAATCCCGCTTGAAGTGGCAAACGACAAGCGTTGGATGTTTTCTTATTCGCTGCGGATCATGGACTATCTTGCTACCGGCGAGATGGTCGGCGTTTGCTATCTTTCGCATATACCGCCTCGCTCAAAAACCAACATCACCTATCGGGTATTTTTTCCGCACCGCGGGATTTACAAACTTGCCCGCATTCGAATTGTCTCGCGTTTCCCATTTGGTTTTTTTGTAAGGGCAATTGCCGTTACGCAATCGCAGGAAATTCTTGTCTATCCGCAGATTATTGACATACGCCCCTTGCTCGAATCCGCAAACGTGGATTTGGGAGAATTTGAGTCCGGGCGCAAAGGTTCGGGTCACAGTCTTTACGGCTTGCGCGAATACACGCCTTCGGACAGCGCCCGTTTTATTCATTGGAAGGTCTCCGCCCGTTCAAACAAGATTATGTTGCGCGAATTTGAAAAGGAAGAGAAAAAAAAGATTACTTTAATTTTTAACAACTCTGCCGCGTTGCCTATATCGAAGGATATTGAAGAGCTTTTTGAGAACGCTGTTATTTATACCGCTTCCCTTGCCAAATATCTTATAGACCGCGAATTTCAAGTTCAATTGGAAACCGCCTCGGGACGCGTCTCTTTTGGAATAGGCATATCCCATCTTCATCGCATCCTGCGCGCTCTTGCGATGATTAATCTGGAAAAAAAAGGTCTTGAGATTCCAAACATGAAAATGGACGCCGATTCAACAAACATCATGATTCATTTTATTCCCGGCTCAAATATTCCATATCAGCCGGAATCTACTCAGGTCATAGATATTACGCGATTTCAATTCATTCCCCAGCTCGGGGATCAAATTCCCTATCAGGATTTAAACAAAAATGATGCATAAACTTTCCTCAACGATTTGCATAATTCTTTTTATTATTCTCCTAAATCCCATTGTTTCGAACGCGGAAAAGAGTCTTTCTTTAAAGGCTTGCTATCCTAATAATACCGCTCTTTTGCCGGAGGCTGTGGATAGCGAGGCGGCGGAAGGCGCTGAGATATTCCCGGGTATTGTTTGCCAAAAAGCGCATGTGTGGAGCATCAACGGACCGTTGATGATTTATCTGATTTATGCCGACGCCAATATCGTTCAGGTTGAGGTTGAGTTCAAAAAACTTTCAAGTACAGAAAAAAAACCGCTCTGTCAAATGGGCGAAACAGGTGCGACCATTGCAGCGGCAAGCCTGATGCCATCCATTGCCATTGCGCCGAAAACCATAAATATCACAGATTTGCCGCAGACGCTTGCCGACGCGCCGCCTCTTATCAAAAACGGCAAATCGGCATTTGATATGAATTCATCTTCTATAAAATCAGAATCGCTGATGTCTTTATGCGGAGCGGGATTTATCGAGGGCGGAAAACGGTTTGTGATTGTTGTTGTGGATGGCAGACAGCCCAATCACAGCATCGGCATGAATGCGGGGCAGCTTACGGAATATATGCTTTTTCTCGGATGCAGCGAGGCATATCTTCTGAACAAAGATGATACAGCCGCTTTGGCAACACGAAATTATGGGGAACAAAATTTATCGCTTTTCAATTCGCCGCAAGGCGGCAGCGAGCCTGCTATTTCTTCGGCAATGCTCATAACAAACCGCAATCCCAAAGGCAAACCATTTCGATTAGTTTCCAATCCGGCGTCCATAGATATTTTATCCGGCAAGACCATTCCCATTCGCGCGACGCTCATAGATAAGTATAATAACATTCTCAGCACGGAAAACGCGGATATCAAAATCAAGCCCGCCTCGCTTGGCGAGATGCTCGGCGGCTCATTCAAATCTGGCGCATCCACAAGGAGCGGAACTATAAACATCGCGATGAAAGGGGCAAAAACGCGGATATCCGCGCGCGTATTGGGAACGCTCAAAGAGATCCGACTTGACCGCGATAGCATCAGCCTTCTTCCGGGCGAAGAGGTTTTCCTGATGCTAACCGGAATCGCCCCTGACGGCTCTATGCTCAGCATCCCTTCTGAACACGCAGAGTGGACGGCGGACAGCAGTTGCGGTATTTTTTCTGCTTCGGGGTGCTTCAAAGCCGGCAAAAACAGCGCATCGGGATTTATCGAAGCGAGCGCGGCGGGCGCAAGATGCCGAATCCCTCTTGTTGTGGGCGAAGAAATTAAAACTATTTCGGATTTTAACGTGGGCGGAGAATGGAAGGTTAAAACATCTTCTCCTCGAATCGCCGGCAGCATGGATATCACGGTTGCCAAAATGGAAGAGGAGAAAAAGGTTGTTGGTTGGATGCGGTTTGAGATTGAAAAAGGCGCCGAAAAAACTTCTATGGATATTCAACGCACCATCCCTCTTGCCGCAGAACCGCGCAAGATTGGTTTATCCATCAAGGGCGCAGTGCGCAATTGCAGTCTTTACGGTTATTTTGTGGATAGTTTTGAGCATGAACATAGTTTGTTATTTTCCACAAACATCGAATTCGCAGACTGGTCGCGTCTTGTTGCCGAAATTCCGAAAGGTGTTGCCTATCCGATTGTGTGGAAGCGTTTTTCATTGGAATCGCCGCCGAATGATAATAAAATATCGGGCACTCTTTTCTTGCAGGGGTTTGAGACGATTTCTGCGCCAGCCCTGCCGCCGCGTTCGGATAATGATTATCAAATCGGCGAACCGCCTTCTTGGTTGGAACGCGAATTGATTGCGAAAAACCTACCGAAGGTATCAGCAAGTTTTTTCGCTTTCGGCAATGCAAATATATCCAAAGGCGATGACGTCGGCAGTCTTTCGTTCAAATTGTTAGAATATTTAAAAAAACGCGGGGGCGATTTTGCCCTTTCCACAGGCAATCTCACTTCTGACGGCATGGGTGAAACTCTGGGAGCAGCGCGTTCTCGTTTACTGAACCTTTCTATCAAATTCTATAATACGCTTGGATTTAATGAAAAGTGCAAAGACCCCTCTCTTTTAAATTATGCCAGCATCATGTTTCCCACTCATTATTCAGTCAGCACCGGGGATATAAACCTTATTGTCCTTGATAATACCGCAGGCGGATTTACGCTTTCAGATCCGCAACAAACCCCGCGCGAAGCCCAATGGGCTTGGTTGCTGCAAGAGATGCGGCAAACGCGGGCAAATACTTTGATTTTCTCCTGCCATGTCTGTCCGATGGGAAGCGTTGTGGATGGATATAACGGAGCCATGAATTCTGTGGAGGCGGAAACTTTTCATAAACTTTTGCTGCGGGAGAAAAACAAAGGGCGGCGGGTTTTAGTTCTTTCTGGCAATCATTTCGGATTCAGGATGATTGTCCGCGATGGCATCCCTTATATCACCACAGGCGGCGGAGATGGGTTCCTCGGCAACGTGTCAAATGAGGGCGATATCTGCCATTATCTGGAATTCAACGTTACGCGGAATAAAATTATTTATGCAATTCGCCCGCTTTTCAACCGTCTGTCATGTATAATGAATCCGCCGAATAAAGAGGTTAAAATCGGGGATGAAATTGAATTTAGCGCGCTCGGAATTATTGACATTCCTGCGCGGAAAATTAAACGGGAGGTCCCGCTTAGAGACCCGTTCAGTTACCAATGGCAAGTCAGCAACAAGTCGCTGGGAACTATCAATGGGCGCAGCGGCAAATTTGAAGCCTTGGCGGCGGGGAATGTGGAAATTTCAATTACAACCGGCGATATGGAAGCCGTTGAAAAAATTGTGATTTTGGAGCCATCAAAATAAGGGGAGAGCGTGCGCATGAGTATAAAACTGTGGATGCTGTTGTTGATTATTTGCCCCATTACATCTGTTTGGGCGCAAAATCCTGGGGATGCAAATAACGACAGCGCTCTTGGAATGGACGATGTCCGTTGTGTTCTGGATCAAATCTTGGGGAAGTCAAAGGCTCCGGGCAGCGCGGATATAAATAACGATGGCGTTATCAATTCGGCGGATGTTGTCCTTCTTATTCAAACCATAGGAAATATCAAGGTCATAATGCTTGCGCCGGATGTCGTGATGGAATTCATCAAGATTCCAAAAGGCAGCTTTCAGATGGGCTCCGATGATCCGAACTGGAGCGCGGCGGCTGAACTCCCTATCCATAACATTCAGATTGATTATGATTTTTATCTTGGGAGATTTGAGGTGACACGCCGCCAATGGAATGTCCTGATGAACACAAAACCCGCCGCCCCCGCCACAGACAATAATCCGGTTGAGAATATTTCTTGGGATGATTGCCAGACATTCATCGAAAAGCTTAATGAACTTGGACAGGGCGCGTTTCGCCTTCCATCCGAAGCGGAGTGGGAATATGCCTGCCGGGCTGGAAATGCTGCCCGATTTCCTTTTGGCGATTCCAACTGTCCGGCTCATATCTGCGACACGTGCGAACTTGATGCGTATGCTTGGTGGTGCGGCAATAATGTTCCAACTGGCATCAAACGCGCGGGGAGCAAATCGCCCAATGCCTTTGGGATTTATGATATGATGGGCAATGCGATGGAGTGGTGTCAGGACGCTTGGCATGATGATTATACCGGCGCTCCCACAGACGGCAGCGCATGGGAGGAGATGGACGCTTTTGAACGCGTTGCGCGGGGAGGATACTGGGATTCGGACGCCGCTGATTGCCGTCCTTCTAAACGCTATCATTTGATGCCGGATAGTCAGGACGAGGTAACCGGCGCGCGTATTGTCCTTGTGATTCCATCCGAATGAAAAAAATCAGTGTTATCGCACGCGGAGTCGCCGGCGGAAGAGGTTTATCTAATCCCAAATATCATGCCGGAAGAATAAAAAATCCTCTCGCTTCTAATCGAGATTCATCGTTTTGATTCGGGAAATCAATGAAGCGCGAAACCTGATTTGGGAAAAACAGAATAATCTGATTCAAATCCGAAAAATTTGAGAACCCGAGCCATCACTTCGTTCCGTGCGGTTGAGGGATAAATGGTTTCAAAGGGGAAGCCGAAATAAACAAGGCGTCCCTCTTTTATCCCGCTTGGGAACACGCCGGCAAATTGCACGCCCGCCATGTATGTGTCGCTGTATTTCAAGCAGGTCACGCCTCCCTGAACGGCTTTGATGGAGTCCGGGTATAAGACCTCATAGCCGCTATCCGGGTGTCCATTATTGAATCCAAAACTCATCCCATCAAAGATGGTATTTGCCAGACCGGTCACAGTAAACGCTCCGTTTGAATCATCTGCAACATAGTCCGCTTTCAGGTAGTTGTTATAGAATTCAACGCCATTGGCTTTGTAATCCAAATCCCATCCGATTTCAGCGCCGGTGACAAAAAACCTTCCGGCGTTGTTCAGGTAATTCCGAATAATTGCCTGTTCTTGAACATTGAAGGTGCTCTCAACGGTGGATTCTTCGCCGGAGCCCCAGATTAAAGCGGCATAAGATGATGGCAGAATATCGCCCGATATAATCGCTTCGTTGGCGCATGTATCGAATGGCGCTCCGAATTCATGAACTGCTTGACCATGCGTCGCCGCCCATGCGTGGTTTACCCCGCGTCCTTGTGTATCCCAGCGATCGTAGCCATCCACGATAAGAATTTTGGGGGCATTTAACGATGCGCCAGTTCTGAAGCCGTAAGTGTCGCTGAAGGATGTTAGTTCACCGGTGCTGGAAATCGCTCGAATTCGGAAGTAGAAAGCCTTTTGAACTGGCAGAGCGGGAACTGTATATTCCTTTATTGCGGCGCCTAAAACATCTTTATTGGCAACAAGCGTCCATGTTGTTAAATTATCTGACATAACAAGTTGAAATCCGCTGGTATTGTCGCCGCTGCTTTGCCATTTTATTTTAGCTCCGCCTTTGCCATCGGCTTCCACGCTCAAAAGCGTGGGCGTGGGGGCGGTTGTGGTGACGCTTTTTTTTAGGATCCAGTTTTCGGGATCGAACTGAACTAAGAATGGCACAAAGTCGCCGAGCTCAATATCAAAGGTTTGTGTTTTTTGATTATTCAATACAACAAAAGTCTTAGAGCGTCCTTTGATGTCGCTGACTTGAATATCCACAGGCATAATGAAGGGATTTCCCACCTGATTTTGCGTGATGGTAACCTTTAATGTGTTCCCTTGTGTTGTCCAACCCCAAACATAGGAAGGACGTCCGGTTCCATAAACCCATTGATTGAAAAACCAATCGAGGGACGCGCCATAAAATACTTCATATTCCGCCTGCAATTGCGGTGTGAGAACGGTTGAATAAGCGTATTTTGCATGATATGCTTTTGCTGCATCAAAGAATTTTTTATCGCCAAGCACATGGCGCAGCATGTGAAGAACCATTGCGCCCTTTTTATAGACCAGAGCGTCTCTGAATCTATCTGCCTCTGGACCAACAATGGCGGGAGAATCCTCGATTGTCCAGGAATTCACATAATTGTGAAAAGCTTCTTTGCTTGTGTATCGCTCAATAAAAAGCGCTTCCGAATAAGTTGCAAATCCTTCATTGAGCCAGAGGTGATCGTAATGTTGACAAGTGACACAGTCGCCAAACCACTGATGGGCAAGTTCATGGATATTCTGTCTGCCTCGTCCTTCTGGCGAAGTATTTTTAGGTCCCATGCTTGTGCATGTCTGGTGTTCCATACCCGAATTAATTCCATGCGTTGCTGTAACATATTTTTCATTTATAAAAGGATATTCTCCGTAAAGTTCCGCAAAAAGATTCAACGCCTCCAGCGTGCCTTTTAAAGCGTTTTGTTCTATTGCGGTATTTTCAGGGAAAAGATAATGCCCAACAGGCATGGTTTTAGAGCCGTCCTGCGTTGTATATGTTCCGCCGGAATAAACGTAATTAGTGCAGCAGATTGAAACCAGATAGGTGACCACAGGATAGGTTTCCGAATAATTCCAAATCTTTTTTCCATTGCCGAGGTCTTGGCTATTGAGAAGTTTTCCATTGGAGACAACTGTATATTGGCTGGGCGCCGTGATATGAAGGTCAATGGTCGCCTTGTCTTCTGGAACATCCTTGCAGGGCCACCAGTTGCGCGCGCCATAGGGTTGGCTGAAGGTATATATAATAGGCGTGCTATCGTGCGTGCTCCGGCGGAATGGAGCGCCGAAAGTGCTTTGAAGAGCTGTTGAGTCTGGGGTTCCGGAATAATATACAGAGACGGTCCAAATCTCCGATTTAATATAGGTTCTGGGGAGAGTGATTATAAGCCAGCTGCTTGCTGTATTGTGTGTAAAGGCGAGACTTTTCCCCAAATCATCGGTAACCTTGCTGATAGTTAACCCGCCATTTGTATTTTTAAAATCAAGTACGACCTGCGTAAGTTCATCGGCGGTCACTTCGCCCTGTGCGGTAAGAACAGCGGCGGGAATACGCGCAGCGGTTGTTATAATCTCAATTGCGAGGTCATAATGGAGGACATCGTATTTATCCTGATCCGGATGTTTGGCGGGCTGGGCAAAAATGTCGACATCCGCAAAAACTCTAACAAAATGCGTCTCCTCATAATCAAACAGAGAAAAGACAGTGAGCGAAATCGGCGAAGAACGTAAATCGGAATTATCCGGCGTCGCCAGTTCCAGAGTGTTTTTTTCATATAATTTCAGCCCGCCGTAAGGAAGGGCATATATCATGCCATCGCGTCTGCACAGAGGTTCCATATCAACGCGCTGACCGTTCAGAAATAATTCGGGCGCATCTTTAAGCTCTTTGCCTTTGATAAAAACGGCGTAAGCGGTTTGAGCGATATCCGCCTCTTTGGGAATATCAAAGGCAAACGCGGCGCGTCCTTTCTTGAATAACGTTGGCTCCTGTTCAAAAAGGATAGTCCTCCCCTCCATGCTGATTTCCCGAGCCGCCGATGTGCTGAGAATTATCAAGAACATCATCATAATGAAAAAAGCGGACAAGAAAGCTCTCATGATTTACTCCAATAAATATTCAGATTTCAATTATTTAAATGATCCCTTTTGTGGAGAGCACGCCTTTGATGCGGGTGTCTAACCGCACAGCCTCTGCGATTGCCTTTCCGCATGCCTTGAAAAGGGCTTCATGAATATGATGGGCATTCTCGCCATACAAAAGACGCATATGCAAAGTTGCGGCGGCGTTTACAGCAAAAGCGCGGAAGAATTCGTTTGAAAGTTCCGTGTCGTATTCTTTAATTTTTTCGCGCTTTGTTTCGACCATCCACTTAAGAAAGGGGCGGTTGCAAAAATCAATCACGGCGTGCGCGAGCGTCTCCTCCATGGGGATGAAGGCGCTGCCGTAGCGCGATATGCCTGACTTATCGCCCAGCGCCTGACGAAAAGCCTGACCGATGCAGATGCCCGCGTCCTCAATGGTATGATGAAAATCAACATCCGTATCTCCCGAGCCTTCTATGGTCAAATCAAAAAGCCCGTGTTTTGTAAAAAGATCGAGCATGTGCTCAAAAAAGGGAATGCCGATGCCGCCCTTGAACACGCCCGCGCCGTCCAGATTAAGCGAGACTTTGATTTGGGTTTCTTTCGTCTTGCGCTCCACAACCGCTTTCCGTCCATTAGACATGGGCAATCCTCCAAAAAGAATTTTCGTCGGCAGGATTCTTTGCATATACAAAGGAAATTCCTGACCGGGCAATCATACAGTGGCAAGAAAAAAAACAAGAAAAATAAAATTGCCTCGTGATGCATTTATGAATTGACAGCCCTTTTGCGACTTTGGGAAAAGCCCTTTCTGTTGTTTGCTATGAAAACATAACCGCGCAAAAAAACGATGCGCTATTAGCTCAATTGGTAGAGCAGTGGACTCTTAATCCATTGGTTCCAGGTTCGAGTCCTGGATGGCGCACCAAAAATAACACGCGGAGAGCCAGCAATATCAAGGCTTTCCGCGTTTTTGATTTTTTGCATTCTGTTATAACCCTTATATTTCCTAACTCAAAACGTTTTTTGATTTTTCAATCGGGCGCAAAGGCTTATGAATACAATGCCGTACCGAGATGGGGGCGCGGAATTTGCCAATTAGGTTACGGGTTTTCTCGGCAAGGGCAACGGCTTTTTGGCTTGGAAGCTGAACTTAATGGACGGGGGTGAGTTTATTGACTATATCCCTGACTATGCGAGCGGTGAGTCCCCAGAGGATGCCTTCGGGGAGGCGATAAACGTAAACTTTATAGCGTCCGCTCTCCCATTGGGTGTGGTATTTTTCGGGGAGATTCATCTCCCGCGCTGGGAAAAGAACGACTTCCCTCCCTTGCTCATCTATGAATCGCGATTGCATTACGGTTTTTATCTCGAAAATCTCCGGCTTGTGCGACTCGAAGAATGAGATCGGTGTTGCGAAGATTGACTCGACTTCTTTTTGATTGGGTTTAATTGCCTCGAACGGGACATCCGCCACGCCCACAAATGCGTCCACAATTGCGCGCATCGGCATGACCAGCGTGTCAAGGCGTCCAATGATGCGGATTTTTTCTTCAGGTATGCCCATCTCTTCTGTGGTCTCACGGATTGCTGTTTGTTCAAGGCTGCCGTCTATGACGGGATCGCAACAGCCGCCGGGGAAGCAAATCTCTCCGCCTTGGCGAATGGAGTTGTGCCGTTTCTGGAATACGAAATGGTATTCATCGCCGACGGGTATTAAAAGCGCCAAGACCACCGAATTCAAGAATTCATCGCGTCCGTAAATTCCCGGCGCCTGCGGCAGGTTTTGTATTAATATTTCGATTTGTTCAATCTTCATGGTTAATAACTCGTCCAAGTCAAGACTTCGGCATGCGACGATTCGTTCAGATTTTCAAGGATTACCTCGTCCAAAACAAGGCGGTCTTTTTTCAATTTTACGAGCAATTTATCGGGTATATGCGGGAACAGCGGATGAAGTTCAATTGTAAGAAAAGATGATAGTGATGGGTATGTTTGAACTATCCTTTCGCCGTCTAAAATGCCGGTCAGGGAAAGGACGGCGCTGGTGTATTTATCCGCAATGTTGATGAAGAGAACGCCTTTTTCGGCGCGGACATCCATCTTTTTCTTGAATACGCCCACACAGCCGATATCCCGCGGGAAGAGCGATGTCTGGATTTTGAAATCCGGCTGCGAGGCGACCGTCTTTAGCATCCGCTCATTCCAGAGGTCCACGACATGAGCATCCGAAAGTGCGCCGATTTGCAGAAGGTCGCCGTCAACATCTCGCCAGTTGGCGTTATAAAAAGTGAAAATCATTTTATCTTCATTGCCGAACTGATGGGCAAAGACATCGCCTGCAAGCGTTTTGACAAACGGGCGGAGGGCGTTGTTCGTAAAGGCGTCGGAATTCTCCTGAAATAATTCATGTGATTTTTTATAGAATTCAATGATTTGGGCATCATACCATGAACCTAAATCGCCTTTAATCCAGATGCCTTCGCCATTGAAGAACGCCTTCTTCAACCCTTCCGCCGTCCAGTTGCGGGCAAGGAATTGTCCGTTTACAAGTTCAATCTGTTTGAAATCGGGAAAGCAGAAGCGGAATAGATTCGTCTCTGTGGGGCATGTTTGATTGTCCCCATAATAGATTGTGTAAGAAAATGAGCCGTCCTGATATTGGCTGATAAAATCAACCGGTGTGTATTCAGTATAGATGGGTATGCCTGAGCGGACGGAGTTCAAGGATTCGCGGATTTTGCGAGTCGTGCGATACTCGCCCCTGAGCGGGGATTCGCCGACCAAATGTCCATGATTCGGGCTATGGCAAAAGAAGGTTTGCCCCGTGCCAAAAACGTCAATATACATCGCATCGGCATTAGTTTCGTTTGCAACATCGGCATATAATTCCCGCAAGTAATCCTGCCACGCCGTCACATGGGGACAGATGATGACCTCATGTCCGTTTCGGGATTCTTGCCCGTTTGAGTTGATGTATTTCCATTCCTCTCCATGCGCCTGATAAATCGTGGCGCGGTCATCCAAGCCATAGCCTTCGATATAAAGTCCGACTGGGATTCCCTTTGATTGGGAGTAGGCAATGCCTGAGCGGAAATTATCAAGTCCGCCGAGTTCGTAACGGCGATAATCGCCGATCCGCCCATAAGTTGCCGACCATCCCCAGCTGGAAATATCAATGAAATCTGGAGTGTTCATATATTCGGCGGCGTTCAATATTTCGGTTTCAAATGTGTATTGATTTCTGATGCGATCGAAAAGATAACCGGAACCGAAAACGGGGTAATCGCGCCGGCAGGTATAAATCTCCTGAAACCACTTTTGCCTTGGGGTTTTGGGCGCATACCATGTTGAGACCCATGCGCGGTAGGCGTCCATCGCTTCATGCCAATCGCCCGCATGCACGCCGAGCGAGAATGGGGCGATTTCCATCGAGGAATGCGCGGGGAACCCAACGGAAGAAAGCGTGGGATATCTGACGGCGAGCGATGCGCCGGCGGCGTCTTTTTTTAGGCGGAAGTATTTCCAGATGAGGTCTAAATCTTTAACGAGAAGATAAAGCCCCCAGCCTTCAGCGGGCTCGTAGATGTCCATAAATTGCACGGGGAATCTGCCTGAATATTGTTCCTCGATATCAACATTTTCGTTACTGCATAAAAAGGTAATCCGCGGATAGGCATAATGAATATCTGAGTTTGGAGCAAGCGTCAAAGCGGGCAGATCTGGGAAGCGCAATTCCAGCGAATGGGAGGAATCGCCGTTATTGGAAAAGGTCAAAGCGAATTGAGTTTCTCTGGAATCGTTGACGGATGCGGTCAAGGTTGCGCCGATGATTCCTTCGTATCCGTTCAATTCCAGCTCCAATGTTGCGGTGCTTAATTTGGCGCTTCGGGAAACTTGCAAATTGGCGACTCGAAAATTTTCGGACACGAAGGGCGTTTGATTAATTGTGCCGGAAAAAAGGCGATGGTCGGCTGATTTTTCAAGGATGTTATGACCGTTGTAATGGCTTATCCATGTTGAAAATACGAGACCGTTTGAGATGTCAAAGGTCATTTTGCTGAATGTGTTTTCTAGAATCAACGTGTTGGTGGTTGAAACAATTTGAGGCGCAAGATAGGGCGGTTCGGAAATGGCAGCGATGTGCATTGCCGGCGGGATAACGAAGGCATCGCCATAAAAACGCGTTCCGGTAATATTAAGCGTTAGCGCTGCCAATGCAAAATATCCGCCATCGGAAAGGTCGCACATTTTGATGGCGTCAATAACTTTGGCAGGATTGGCGGGAAAGGCAAGGGGTGTGAACGTCCTATTGCGAATGATATGTTTGCCTGATGAAATATCTACGGGGAAATAATTTTCGCGTGAGCCGTCGGAGTAAAGAACCTCCGCATAAAAGCGTTCCGTTTCATCAACAACATCTATGATTGCATCATTCCCAGGATTTTCTCTGGCGGGCAAATTGGCGGCGAGGAGGAGGTAAATTTCCGATGCGGGTTTGCCAATGGAGATATCAAGGGATGAATTTTTTGTGAATTCTGTGACGGCTATATTGGGATTTGTTTTTTTGATTTTGAACGGGACTTTTCCCTCGGCGGAGATTTCCTCCCTGTCAAACCAAGGGACGTTCATAGACATGCGCGGAAGCAGTTGATCTGCTTTGGCATTGAAAATGCCTTCCAAGTCCAACATTTCAAACCCTTCCGTTCCGCCTGTTAAATTATCCCATCCCTCATCCAAAGAAATAAAGTAGCTGATATCAGTCAATGGATTGCCTTGGGTAAAACGAAGCGCGGCGATTTCTAAAAAAGCCATACCGGCTGCATCGCTTTGGACTTGGAGCGCCATGAGGGAGACGCTTGGGATTGCGATGGGCGCGGCATCCCAGTGCCATGCGCCGTCATCTTTTAAATCGCTTTGGTAAAATGGTCTTGCCTCGCCTGCCCCGGAGAGCCAGACGGCGTAATCGGTTGCGCTGGCGCGGATATTGCGGCATCGGTATTTTATCAATATGTAATTATACGTTTCGGTGTTATGATTCCCGATTAAGTTATTTGTCCACTTCATTCCCTTGCTGCCATCATTAACGGATAGCAGAAGCGATTTGCCGGTATAGGCGAGCGAGTAATTCTGAGAGGCATTGGGAGCGCTTAACCATTCAGGTCTTGCCTTCCAAGATGAAGTTTGGGAGAGATTCAATTCAAAACCGACCGGCGCCGGAGGCATCGGTGCGGCAACGGGGTATTCAAAACCGGGAGGGACGTCCGTAAAATCAATCTGATTGATAACGAGCGTAGCTGTGGTCGCGGCATTAGCCACAAGGTGAATCTGAATGCCTGAGACTTGGAGCGCCGATGTCATTGAACGCAAGTCAATAGTTTTAATATGTTCCGCATTATCCGCCAGAATCCCAGCGGAGTTTTGAACCGTGTTCCATGAATCGAGATTAATGCAAACTCGAATCAACGCAAATGGCGGCGAGGAAGATATTCCGGAGGCTGTGTATTTTATGGTCATGTAATGATGGAAGTCCAGCCATACGGGTCGCAGTGAATATTTCCATGTCATCTCTTTTTCGCCCTGCGGGATGCGAAAACAAAGACCGCTGCCAACTTTGAAAACTTGCGCGTTTGATGATGGATTGCTGACAGCAGGCAGCCACTTTTCCCATTTATCGGGATTGCTCAAATCAACGCTTCTGCCCAGCGAAAGATCGAGCGCCAAAGTTGCTGAGGCGCCGCAAGCAAAAACTATAATCGCAATTATGATTTTTGAAAATTTTCGCATGAAACATCTCCGCAAATTATTAGCTTTGGAATATCTGCTTAAATAAAATGATATGCAACAGGAATTGCCTTTTTATGAAAAGCGCTTGACTCATGAAATGCGCAATTGGGAGACTCTAAAAGATATACGAGCAACAGGAGAAAATTTTATGATTCGAAGCACAACGGTTCTTGCCGTTCGGCACAATGGGCAGGTTGCCATCGCCGGCGATGGGCAGGTGACGCTGGAACAGACTATTATGAAAACGAAGGCGAAAAAGGTTCGGAGGCTTTTTCAGGATCGCATCCTTTGCGGATTTGCGGGGGCAACCGCGGATGCTTTATCGCTCTTTGAAAAACTCGAAGGCAAATTGAAGGAATACAACGGCAATTTGGCGCGCTCAGCGGTTGAGCTTGCCAAACTTTGGCGCACGGATAAATATCTGCGAAATCTTCAGGCGCTCCTGATTGCCTGCGACAAGGAAAAGCTCCTTGTCATTTCGGGAACGGGCGACGTAATTGAGCCGGATGATGACTTGGCGGCAATCGGGTCCGGAGGCGGTTACGCCTTAGCGGCGGCGCGCGCCCTGCGCCAGTTCACAAATCTGGATGCCGCAACCATTGCCCGCGAGTCGCTCAAAATCGCCGCAGGCATCTGTGTTTATACCAATGAAGAAATTATTGTTGAAACCTTGTAAAATATTTTATGTATATTTAACATAACATTGATATTGTTAGCGTTAGCGAACTTCCATATATGTAAATATATCTTGCTAATGATTAGATACCCATTATATTTTAAATCAATCTTTACTATGAGATTCTATCAATAAATTCTATGGCAATCGCAAAAAAACTGTCAAGGTCAGCAAGTATCTTACCCCGAAGGGTTAAATAATGACAAAAAATGCCGCGAGCATAATCCTTAATATTTTTTAATCAAATAGATGGAGGAAGAAATGATTAGAACAAAAACTTTTTTAAGTGCGATCATTTCGGCGGGAGTGGTAATATATGTGGGGATTATACCGGTTTTTTCCATATCCACTTTCGGCGACATCGCAAAACTATCAACTCTTGGTAAAACGATCCCATACGCAGTACGTTACAAAATATCGGAAAAGGCGCTCTTTCATGAACAGACGCAAGATGCTTACGAACAGGGAAAAATCACAATCCAATCAAAACATGACTCGATGACGGCAACAATTGCGAATGAGTGGGTGTTTGTCCAGGATACAAACGGTAACGAGCGTTTTGACTATATAATCCAGGAATTGCCTATTGATCGAAAAGATATGCTGCTAGAACCCACATATCGGAGCCTTTTTAAGAGTTCCACTGAGGTTACAGATCGTGTTCGTTGTGCGAATGGAACTTATACTAATTCTGCGAGCATATATGATTCCAATTATTTGACACAGGAACCATTCGCCCATCTTTATCGTTACCCCGCATTTGGACTTGGTATCATATCAAGGGGAGACAATAATGGTTTTATCAGTTTAGATGAAGCCGTGAATAAAGAAAAAGGTGGAACACCGGCGCCTGAATCTCAGATTGCCACTACGCGGATTTCAGTGGATAGCGAAGGATTCAATGTGGAAATACGCTGGGCGCAGAAAGGCTTGCCGGAAAGCATAATTTATACAGGCAAAACTGAGGACCATGGAATTTTTGAAATAACTATTTCCGAGGCAGGCGAAAAAGACGGCTTTATTTATCCCAAAAAGGTTAAATTTTCACAAAAAATGAATTCAACAAAATATGTTAGGATTGTTGAAATTGAAGTGATTGAATTTATCGTTGGACCAGCCGCGCTTGAAAAATATTCGGTCCAGCCGCCTCCCCTTGGGGAAAATCCCATTATTTATGATTTCAGAACTGCAAAGAAATAATATTCCCTATATAAAATATCGGAGAAGAATTTTATTGATGAGCGAATGCTGGAAGGCGTTGATAGAGGAGTAATTATAGCCTTTTCAAAACTCCAGGGGAATGTATCGAACAAAGTCGCCGTCCTGATGGGTCATTCTATCGGAACATATCAATCAGCGGCTCTGATGCAATGGCTGAAAATAGTTTCCCACTCTTTATCGTTATCCGATTTTTGGACTTGGAATTATTGCAGATGGCGAAAAAAACGGATTAATTTCTTTTGCTTCAATCCCATATTATATCTATCCGCTCTTCTCCCCTCTTGTGAAGAAATTCTCAACAACCGGGATATCGCTCTGCATCGCCTCTTTGAGAGTTCCCAGAAAGGCAATCTTTCCTTTGTCCAGCATGAGGACGCGGTCGGCGATATTTTTTATGGATGACAGTTCGTGAGTAACGACAACGATGGTGACGCCAAGCAGTCGGCGCAGTTCAAGAATCAGATTATCCAGTCCCGCCGCAGTGACAGGATCAAGACCGGCAGAAGGCTCGTCAAAAAATAGGAGTTCCGGATCGAGCGCAAGCGCCCGCGCAACGCCCGCCCGTTTTTTCATTCCGCCGGAAATATCCGACGGCATGTAGAACGCCGCCTCCGCCAGCCCCACAAGGCTGAGCTTGGTCATGACAAGCGCCCTGATGATTTCTTCGGGGAGTTCCGTCCACTCGCGCAGCGGCAGCGCCACATTATCAAAGACGGTCAGCGAATTGAAGAGCGCGCCGCCTTGAAACGAAATCCCGATGCGCCGCAAAATTTCTTGGAATTGATCCTCTTCAAGACAGGTCACTTCCCTATTCCAATATTTGACCGACCCTCCCGCCGGCTCAACCAAACGCGTTATGTTGCGCAGCAGCGTGCTCTTGCCGCAACCGCTCTTTCCCAAAACCACCATAATCTCGCCGGGCTGAACGGAAAATGTGATGCCGTCCAATATGCGCCGCTCCTCATATTCAGCGATAAGAGCGGTAACTTCCAAAACCGGTTGAATTATTTTTTGCGATTTAGGATTCATTGTCGCGCTTCATCAAATATAATAAAAGAGCGTGGCGAAAATCACATCCGACGCCACGATGAAAAATATATCCATCACAACCGAGCGGGTGGTCATAAGTCCCACTCCCCTTGCGCCGCCCGATACGCGCAATCCGTTATGGCAAGCCACAAGGACGATGATGATGCCGAACACAAGGCTTTTCAAAATCCCCTGCACCATGTCGCCGACGCGCAACGCAGCGAAGGTTTCCTGCATCCATTGCCCCGCATCCAACCCGATGATAAACATCCCCACATGCAACCCGCCCCAAATACCCGCCGCCATCGCAATGATTACAAGACACGGCATGGCAATTACCATCGCCAGAACCTTTGGCGCTATCAAAAAATAGGAGACGTTGAAGCCCATTCCTTTGAGGGCATCCACCTCTTCTTGAACAGTCATCGTGGAAATTTCGGCGGTGATTGCGGCGCCGCTGCGAGCCGAGACGATAATGGACGCCATGATGGGAGCGAGTTCGCGCGCAAAGCCGATGCTGACAAGGTCAGCCACATAGATGCCCGCGCCCCAGTGACGCACCTGCGCCGCCGCCAACATGGCGACGACAAATCCGAGAAGATAATTGATAAGAGCGACGATCCCGATGGCGCGAAAACCAATCTCGTGCAATTCATCCATGACGCTCGACCATCGGATTTTCTTTTTATCGAAGGAGGCGAGAAAAGTCCAATAAAGGACATCTATCGCCAAATTTTTTGCGTCGGCATATTCCTTGCGTATCTTGAAAAAGCCGTCGCCGAGGTATTCAAAAAAACCCGGCGCGGGTTCCGGTTTTTTGTCAATGTATTTAAATCCGGGCGTTATCAGGCGCAGATATTCCGCCACGAGTCCGGTTTCGCCTTGATATTCGAAACGAACGCCGAGCGATTCGGCAAGTTGTTTGATGCGGAGAATCCACGCCCCGCCGCGGCTGTCCATGTTGCGGACACCGGAAAGGTCTAAAATCAGGGCGGTGTTTTCCTTTTTGAGACGTTTTTCCACATCCTCAAAAAGTGCTCGCCCTGTTTCGAGGTTAATTTCTTCGCCCGCGCTGATTTTTAATTCGTCCGCCATCGGCATCCATAATTATGAGTGCTCAACAAATTGAATTAAGACATATTTCACACCTAATTCATATTCAAGAAAAGAATTTTTGATTCGTAAAATGTTATGGAGTTGTATCATTAAAGCAATTCAAAACCCCTTGCATTGTATAAACCGATAAGATGGGTATTGAAGTTTGGGGCGGCTCGATGACAGAAAATAGAAGCTCTGCGAAGATTGAGTTCAACACATCCGGCTGGATAAATAATGGAACTATAACAGCCAGAAAAATTTGCATCAACGGCGGCTGCGGGTCATCCGTAATTGACTGGGATAGTTTTTAAGCGCAAAAAATGGCAACCCTTTTTCAATATTCGATTGACACAAGTTCATCATGCGGATTATAGAAAAAACGTTATATTTAAGAAATGGGAGGGAGCCCGAATGAAGAAATTAATCCTTGCGGGACTGATTGTGACGATATTCCTGAGTTTGGCGTCTGTGACAAACGCTGCGGATTACATGCGCGGTCAGGATGACAATCCTGTTCTGATTGCGTCTTATATAGTCCATCCAATCGGCATGGCTGCGGAATATGCTATCACACGTCCGATTCACTGGATTACCAAACAAGTCAACCTCAATAAACTTTTTGGTTCAAAAAATACATACGAAGATAATTCATTTGTCTGGGAATGATTTGAGAAAAGCGCCGGCGGCTCATTCCCCCATGCTTGAAGTCAAGGGCGTGTCGAAACAATTCGGCGCCCGGTCGCCTTGGGTTTTGAAGGATTTAAATCTGCGCCTTTGCCGCGGGGAAGGCGTTGTGATTAAGGGACGTTCGGGCAGCGGCAAGAGCACGCTGCTTAATATTATCGGCGGACTCGAGCCCCCTACTAAGGGGGCTGTGCTTTTTCATAACGAGGATATCAGCCAATATAATGAAGGGCAATTGGCGGCTTTCCGCAACAAGCATATTGGTTTTTGTTTTCAGGATGCCTTCATGCAGCGGCACCTGACCGTTTTGGAAAATGTTATGCTGCCTTTGCTTTTGCGCGGCGCAAATACATCTCAAGCAATCAAACAGGGAAAAGTCTTGCTTGAGAAATTGGGACTCCACGCCCATGCCTCTAAACTGCCCGGCGCATTAAGCGGGGGCGAGGCGCAGCGCGCTGCGCTCGGTCGGGCGCTGATTGGCGAACCAGAACTTCTTTTGGCTGATGAACCAACAGGCAATCTTGACGAATCAACCGCCCTTGATATTATGAATCTTATTCTTGACTACAAGGAGCAAAGCGGCGCTGGATTGATTTTAATAACGCATGATACCCTCCCCTTTGAACACAATCTGAGGCATTTCATCCTTGCCGATGGGGTATTGGAACCGCTTTCAAATTAATAAAAAGGATACGCAAAATGAAACATGTCCCGCTCTCCTCTCTTCAGGTAGGATTCAAAATCGAATCCGTCTATCTTATCAAAGATGTGGATAAAAAAACTAAAAAAAACGGCGAGCCTTATGTCTCCCTGACTCTTCAGGATAATACGGGCACAATCAACGCTATTATGTGGGACGATGTTGATTCCTTTCTCAACAATAGAATATCAACCGGCGATTTCATATTCATCAGGGCGTCAATTAACGAGTATAATAAACAAATTCAGGCAATCATAAGCGAAGTTAAAAAAATTGATATATCACAGGTTGAGGTTGAAAAATTTCAACCTGCATCAAGCCGCCCCATTCCTGAAATGAAAGAGGAGCTTTCAGCTTTCATAAAACGGGTCGAGGCGCCGCACTTGCAATCCTTGCTCCAATTCTTTTTTGGCGATGAACAATTCATGGCGGCATTCATGCGCGCTCCCGCCGCTCGAAACATGCACCAAGCATATATCGGCGGACTTGCCGAGCACACAATCGGAGTCATAAAAAATGCCCTTGCCCTTGCCGCAAATTATGAGGGCGTTGACGTTGACCTTCTCATAACCGGCGCTCTCCTCCACGACGCCTGCAAGATTTATGATTATTCCTTCACGACCGCAATAACCACGACGGACATGGGACGACTGATTGGTCATCTTGCCTTAATGAGCATGAAAATCGAGGCGGCGGTTTCTCAGATTCCTGACTTTCCCGAAGAGGCTAAAATGCTCCTCGAACACATGATCCTTTCCCATCATGGGAAAAAGGAATACGGCTCTCCGCGTCTTCCTGTGACAGCGGAGGCGCTAATCCTTTTCTACGCCGATTATGCCGATGCCTATCTCAGCACCTATTTTGAGGAAAGAAAGAAGGCGCATCAAAAAGGGCAAAAATGGACGGATTATGTGGAAATGTTTCAATCGTATTTATATGCCGGAGAGCCGCCTAAACCTGAAGAAACAATCGAGTGAAATTTGAAATATGGATTCCTCGCGAATAAAAATTCTTTCAAGAACACTGATAGACCAGATAGCTGCCGGCGAGGTGATTGTCCGTCCAGCCTCAGCAGTCAAGGAGCTGGTCGAAAACTCCCTCGATGCCGGCGCAACATCAATCACCATCGAAATCTCCGATGACGCCCGTTCGTTCGCTATTACCGATGATGGCAGCGGGATGTCGCCGGAGGAGGCGCCGCTTGCCCTTGAGCGCCATGCCACAAGTAAAATCTCCTCGCTTGAGGACCTTGTTCGCGTTAACACTCGCGGGTTTCGCGGCGAAGCCCTTGCCAGCATTGCCGCCGTAAGCCGTCTTACACTTGTGACCAGAACGCCGGACTCTCTTGCTGGAACGCGGGTCATTGTCGAAGGCGGCGACCTTGTTGAAAACATCTCGCTTGGCGCACCGATAGGCACAATGGTTCAGGTGCGCGACCTTTTTTACAACACCCCCGCCCGATTAAAATTCATGCGCAGCGAATCAACGGAAATCCGCCGCATTCTTCAGGTCATCACCCAACAGGCGCTTTCATTTCCCTCTGTGGGCTTCTCTCTGCTTAATAAGGGGAAAAAACTTCTTGAGTTCGCGGCTAAACAGACTCTTCAAGATCGCCTTCGGCAGATTTTCGGCTCCTCCATTGAGGGCATGCTTCTCGAACTCATCCCCGGCGACCTGCCTGTTCAAGTTACCGGTTTTGTTGCCAAGCCCGAATCCGCTCGCAAAGATCGAAGCGGTCAATACCTGTTTGTCAATCAACGCCCCATTTCAAGCAGACTTTTGACTGCCACGTTTGAGCAGGCATTTGAGGGCATCATCATGGCAAACATGCGCCCGCTCGGCGCAATCTTCATCGCCCTTGACCCCGAAGATGTTGATGTGAATGTCCATCCAACAAAAGAGGAGGTGCGATTTCGGGATGAACGGATGGTCGGAGGAATCGTCCATCGCATTGTGGCTGAATCGCTAAGGAGAGCAAGCCTTGTGCCTTATGCGCGAATTCCTGATGAACAAAATCGAGCCCAGCCATCTCCTGTAAAAAGATACGATACCGCTGGAATCTTCTCCTCTCCCGATAGAATCATCAGCGAATCATTCGAGCAAAAAAGGAAAGCCCGTTTAGAACAAACAGATTTGGGTATTTACGCTCATCGCATGGAGCGAACAACGCCGCCAGCCCCTCCCCCAACGGCAACTTCGCAAATCCATGTTGAACAGGAATCTCTGCCCCCGCAGGAAACCGAAGTTTCCCGTTCCGCTGATGAATTCTGGGAATTCATCCGCGATGCCGAACCGCTGGGTCAAATCGCCGACACTTACATCGCAGCATCGGCGCCGGATGCGCTTTTGCTTATTGACCAGCACGCCGCTCATGAACGCATCATGTATGAAAAAATTACCTTCCGCGATTCGGAGCCCGCCCTCCAACACCTCCTTATTCCAATAACCTTTGACGTGGATATATCCCAAATCACGGAAATGGAAAGACTGCGTCCCCATCTTGCCGCTTTAGGCATCGAAGTGGAGCCTTTTGGCGGACAGGCTTTTGTCATTCAAACCTTGCCAGCAGACCTTGTTGAAATGGATGCTCCCGCCATGATTCGCGAAGTCCTTGAACTGGGCGAATTGGATGAGGCGACTGCCGCCCCTTTGAAAATCCGCGAGGAAATCATGCGGCGTATGGCTTGCCACAGCGCCATACGCGCCGGGCAAAAGCTCTCCCGCGAGGAGATGGTTCGACTAATCAAGGATTTGCAAAAAACACGCTTCGCCTTTACTTGCCCCCATGGACGCCCCACCATGATTCTCCTCACCAAAGACCACCTCGCCCGCCAATTCAAACGTTAGAATTAAGATAAAAATATTTAACCTTGATTCTTCAAAATAATGAAAAATATATGCGTCCAGTGGAAGATGAAAAATGGGAGGTGGCGGGAGAAATTGGGGCATAGTTTGCCGCATGCGCCGGCAGCGCGCACAGAACCCCCGCAATTGAATAGATACAACGGCAAATCCAGACGCTCTGTCAGCCGCTCTGCCAGCGCCAGTTTGAAAGATTAAGGTGTTTTAAATTCGATTGATAATTTTCTTGATTTCACCACGCCAATCCCCTTATATTTTATCACTTTATTGATGAGAGTTTTATTGAAGGCATCAAACTGTTTTTTCAATTAAAGGAGTAACCAAGATGTCTGGACATTCGAAATGGCATACCATACGATTTAAAAAGGCTGCCACGGATGCCAAGCGCGGCAAGCTTTTTACAAAAATCATCAAGGAAATCATCGTTGCGGCTCGCATGGGCGGAAGCGATATGGAAAGCAATGCTCGACTGCGCACGGCGGTTCGCGCCGCTCGCGACTCCAATATGCCGCGAGATAATATTGAACGCGCTGTCAAACGCGGCGCCGGCGAATTGCCCGGTGTTCATTACGAGGACTTCGTTTATGAAGCATATGGTCCAGGCGGCGTTGCGATTATGATAGAAGGCACAACTGATAACAAGAATCGCACTACTCCTGAAATTCGCCACATGCTTTCTAAAGGCGGCGGGAATCTTGGCGAATCGGGCTGCGTCAGCTGGATGTTCACCAAAAAAGGCATAATTACAGTCAATGCTGAGGGCGTCAATGAAGACAAACTCACCGAAGATGTGATTGATGCCGGCGCGGATGACATAGCGAATATGGGGGAATCTTTCAGTGTAACGACCGAGCCAAATGATGTGGATAAGGTGCGCGCCGCGCTCGAGGCAAAGAGTTACAAGATTTTAGGCTCGGAGGTGATTCTCACTCCACAAAATACTGTTGCGGTTGATGAGAAACACGGGCTGACGCTCATGAAGCTTTTAAATAATCTCGAAGAGCATGATGATGTCTCAAGGGTTTCCGCCAATTATGATATTTCCGATGAGATAATGGAGCGCATCCAAGAACAGCTTTAATGCATATTTATTTCACAAACAATTCCGTGAACTGAAATTTGTCCACGTCAACCAATCCTTTATCTGTAAGTTTTAAAGATGGGATTACCGGCAAGGCAAGAAAGCACATCTGCATGAAGGGGTCATTGAGAACGCAACCGCATTCTCGAGCCGCTTCTTGCAACCCTTCCACTTTACGCCGAACATTTTCCAACGGTTGATTGCTCATTAGCCCAGCAATCGGCAACGCCAAAGATTCAAGGACTTTTCCATTGCGGACAACCGCCTGACCTCCCTGCATCTTCACAATTTCGATAATTGCTGTTAGGATGTCATTATCGGAAACGCCCACAACAACAATATTATGCGAATCGTGCGCAACGCTGGAGGCTAAGGCTCCCTCTTTCAATCCAAAGCCTTTCACAAATGCCTTGCCCATGTTGCCGGAGGCGCGATGACGCTCGACAACAACTATTTTGAGAATATCTCTGGATGGGTCTACCACGGCTTTATCGTTGGCTATGGCGGCTTTTTCTATCAAATGCTCCGTGATGATTTGCTCGGGGATAACGCCGATAACCCGGATGTCCGAACCCGCAGCTGGAATGCCGACATCGTTCATGTCCATCCAGTTTATATTCATCGTGCTGCGGATATACGGCGGATGCGGAGGGGAGTCCCATCCGACCATCTCTCCATCTTCGGCTGCAAGCAAGCCTCCTTTGTAAACTTGCCCAACTGAAACACATTCGAGATCATCGAGGACAAGAAGATCGGCAATATAGCCCGGCGATACTGCGCCCAATTTTTTCAATTGAAAATATTCCGCCGTATTGATGGTCGCCATCTGAATGGCGCGAATAGGTTCCATGCCCAAAGAGATTGCGCGTTTGACAATGGCATTGATATGACCGTCGTCAATCAAGTCGGCTGGATAGCGGTCATCCGTCACAAACATACACTTATGGGCATTGAGGTCATTGACAAGCGGGAGGAGTTCCATCAAATTTTTTGCTGTTGTGCCTTCGCGAATCATGATATACATGCCGTTTCGCAATTTTTCGCGAGCCTCGTCAAGGCGCGTGCATTCGTGGTCGCTCTTGATGCCTGCGGTAATGTAAGCGGCGAGGTCTTTCCCTGAAAGCAACGGCGCATGCCCATCAACCCGCTTCCACTTGGCGATGCGTATTTTTTCGAGGACTTCTTTGTCTCGAAAAATTACACCGGGGAAATTCATCATTTCCGCCATACCCAACACTTGGTCTTGATTAAGGAGCATCTCAATGTCGGGGCTATAAAGTTTGGCGCCCGACGTCTCCATATCCGTCGAAGGAACGCAGGAAGGGAGCATGATATAGACCGAAAGCGGGAGGTTGCGGCTTGCTTCCATCATGAATCTGATGCCATCAAGTCCAAGGACATTGGCAATCTCATGAGGGTCGGCAACCACGGTGGTTGTGCCGACTGGAACAACGGCGCGCGCAAATTCGGAGGGTGTAACCATAGAGCTTTCAAGGTGGACATGCCCGTCTATGAACCCTGGACAAACGTATTTACCGCCGAGGTCAATGTTGGCGCGTCCTTCATAATCGCCCAGCCCAACAATAATCCCGTCAAATATGGCGATATTGGTTTCATGAATATCACCAGAGAAAACGTTAACAACACGGGCATTGTTGAGAACAAGATCTGCCGGCTTTTCGCCGTGCGCCGCTTCAATACGCTCTTCCAGTTTGCTCGTCATTGTCACCCTCTCCGCAACAAACTCATTCACCTTTTTGCCTCAAGAGATGCAACAGCCTTGCGGGCGGCTTCCTGAACCCGTTCATTGGCATCTTTCTGCATGGAACGAATCTCGGTTAAAACTTTAGGGTCGCCCATCTTTTCAAGAGCGGCTATGGCGGCGCATCTGACCCGCCAATCTTTATGGTTCAACGTTTCTTTGAGTTTGGAATACACCTTTTCGCCTTTGAATTGGCGCAACGCATAAACAGCTTGAACAATGGTCACAACATCATCATGGGATACGGCATCCATCAAAGCGTTTGCGGAACTTGGGTCGGCGATTTCCGCCAATGCGGTGATGACGTGCGTTCGTATCATTTGGTCGGGGTGCTTAATTTCTTTTGCCAGTGCGGGAGAGGCGACCTTGCCCATTCCAATGAGCGCCTTTTTTGCAAGCACCGATTTATTCCAGTCCTCGCTTTCCAGATGAATCATTAATTCCGCAACTTGCTCTTCCGGCGAACCGCTGAGGTTAAAAGGGGGCGACGTGGGTATTGGGGTTGGCGTTTTAAGAGAAACAGAGGAAAGCGTTCCATGCTTTTGTCCGGCAGACTCATGGGCGCGCCGTTCAGATTCGGCATCCCTCACGGCAACCTTTTGCGAGGCTGTGCGCGTCACTTCATTTAATTGTTCCACGCCCTTTTTGCCTAATGTGTAAACGCCTGCGAAAAATCCATAGATAAAAATAATAACGAGATAAATTGAAATTAGCGTGATAAGAAGCTGCGACGACGGCAGGGGCCAGAGATATTTATATGGGAATCGGCTTAAGGGTCCTTTTCCATCTTTTTCAGAAACGGCAGCTGCTTCGGCTATGTCCGGCGGCAACTGGGCGCCCAATTCAGCTTTGCAATAAGGACAAACGCTCGCCTTGCTTGAATTGAGGACTCCGCATTGGGGGCACTTGCGGAATTTTTCCCGAGTGAACTCTTCCTGCATCGCGCCAATCAGGCGGTCGCGCTTTTTATTTATGAAAACCGCCGCAATAAAATAAAGGAATATCAGAAGTCCTGCAACAACGAATATGTAGAAGAAAACAGCAACCATGCCATAATCCAGCCATAAAAAATATTATGTTTGATACATCAAAAAATATGTTAAACGCAAGTCTTTTTTCGAGTGTTATTGATAGCCCGAGCAACCGCGAAGGCAGCCAAATGTCTCATTAGCCGCCTTTTTTTCCATGCTATGCTCTCTCGTTTTGACGCTGGTTATTCATCCTGCATTTGGCTGATATGGGGCGCAGCTGCTGCTCAAGGAACAGGAAATTCACGACAACTATGACAAACAGTAAAATTGCAATAGGAAAAAGCAAAAACTGCCCCGTATCCTCCTTGCGATGCGCAATCACTGTCCCCGCTGCAAAAATAAACCCTACAACTTTATTGCCTGATTTGCCATATATGATTCGCCGTCCCAGAAATTGCCATAGCAAAATCCCAACCGCCGCGCCGAACAATAAGGCAAAATACACAATCGCATAAAGTTCATTTTTCCCCGCCGCAAGATGGAGCCCGACAAATATCAGCGATACAATAGCAATCACCGCGCCCGCCAGCCCCTCGAAAAAATCAAGCAGCTCCACAATGCTCACCACAAGCAACACCCAAAGCGCCAACAACGGCAAGCCCCAGTATTTTAAATTCAAAATTCCAATAAACGGAATCTTCAAAATAATAAAACGAATCCCGAAGAAATACAGCATCAGCGCGCCGACAATGATATACACCCATTCAAGATCGCTGGCATCATTGCGGACATCGGCATAGATGGATGAGATTGCCAGAAAAAGCGATGTGAAAAACAATCCAAGGCTGATGCGTTCTAATCCCGCCACTGAATAATAAAACTCATCTTTGAACACGCCCAATCCAAAGGCAACAGCCAGCGACACAAAAAAAGCCGTAAGCAAAACAACATGCCCTAACAGCGGTCGCGGCGTTAGATAAAACTTTATCTTTGCCGGGTCGGATAAAATCTTTTTACGAATGGCAAACCCCCGCATTAACGGAGTAAGGCAGAAGGCAATTGCAAAAGCCGCCAAACCCAAGATAAAAACCGTCCACGCCTGCGAGCCCATCGCCTTACCTCCTTCCCCGCTTCATCATCAACCCCGCAACAGATGAAGATATAACCCAACCGCACCGCAGGATAATCCCCAAAAGCACAAGATAATCAATTGACTTGATTGAACGGCTGTAATGTTTGCGGTAAAATTGATACATGCTAACATGACGCACGATTATTGACCAATAAAGCCGCTGGCTCGTGGACTGCCCGATGTAATGATACACGCTGGCATCAGGGAAAAAATAAACCTTCCACCCCGCCTCATGCATCCGATAACACCAATCCACATCCTCCGAATACATAATGAAAATTTCATCCATCAGCCCGACCTGCTCAAAAGCCTCGCGACGCGCCGTCAATGCCGCGCCAGAAACCCAATCCACCTCCCGCGTCTTATTATGGTCATCAGAGGACATCAGATAAGACTGCGAAAAACGGTTTTGCGGAAAAAGCCGCGTCAGAATTGAATAACGATTGAAAAGCGCTGTGTGATACGAGGGAAACCGGCGGCAGGAATATTGCAGCGAACCATCCGGATTGAGCAACTTGCAGCCCATGATGCCGCAATCAAGATGCGCATCCATGAAACGAACTAACTCGGCAAGTGCGTTTGCGACAACTTTCGTATCCGGATTCAAAAGCAGCACATACCGTCCGCGGCTGACTCGAATCCCCTGATTATTTCCCTTAGTGAAACCGATGTTTTCGCTGTTCCGCAAATAAGTAGCCTGCGGAAATTCAGACGACATCATCGCCGCCGTCTGATCGGCGGAGGCATTGTCCACAACAATCACCTCAAAAGTAATCCCGCTCGTCTGTTCATAAATCGAGCGCAGACATTGACGCAACAAATCGCAGGTGTTATACGTGAGAATAATAACAGATAAATCAGACGTCTGAATCGGCATGTCCGGCGCATTTATCATTTCAGATGAGGATGTAAGAGCCCCCGCCCCCATGCGTCAAGAAATAAGTATTGAATTAGGATTAGGCATGAAGGGAAACTCGCACAAAAATTTGAATAAATTTAACGCCAAATCCCGCGAAAAACGATTGACTCGGCGCTGCTTAATTAGCAATATTTATCTTTATTGCAGGAATAATCCAATAGTTATAATTGATCCAACGGGATTATTTTATATTCCTGGTTATAGTGAATTATGTGCTGTTAGAACTTTTTTGAGATATGAAGGAAAGATGCCGATAGTCAATGATGACAAAATGTCCCATTGTATCTTTTTCAGAAATCCAAGTTTTGGCCCTCCTTGGCCAGGTTGGATCATACCCAGATAAAAAAAGGATATAAAATGATTAAGATCATATATATAAATATATTATTAACAATTTTCATAATAATATATTATAGTATAGCTGTAATTTTATGGAGATATTTAGGAATCAATGCCGTTGGCGCACTTATGACCTTATTAGGTTTAATATTATGCCCAGTTTTAATTACTTATTATGAAAGATATATATTAAAGAGTATTAATAAATTATGCTTAGCCAAATGGTTTATTATTACATTAATTATTAGTATTGTTTTCCGTAGTTATGTGGCTATAATACTACCCTAAAACTGAACAATAGGTTAAGGTGGATAATATGTCCTTTGAGCTGCTCCCCATAGGTTAGACAAAAAGAGGATTCAAATAAGTTGTAAAAATATGGGAGTATTAAAGATCGGCGAAAGCAGTTGCTCCTCGTGCGGCGACCTCGGCGCGGTGGTGGCGAAGGTGGATGCCAAAAATCAGCGAGCGGAAAATGAATCAGGCGTTGACATCGCGCCTATATGAATATCAGTATCAATTTGATGCGGCGGGAAATCGGACGCAGATGAAATATTTTAACGGGAGCACGAACACGACAACTTCATACGCTCATAACAACGGCAATCAATTGACGTTGCGGTCTGTGGGCGGGGCGATTTATTCTTATGATTACGACGCTAACGGCAATATGACTGTTGCTTATGACCACAAGGGCGAACCGCAACGCGAGTTCACATGGAACCGCGATGACCGGCTGATAGCAGCGAACAGAGACGGTTACGGCTCAGCCAGTTATGTGTATGACGCGCTGGGGCGGCGGCTCGTGAGAACAGTGGGAACCACGTCCACATTTTATTATTACGACGGTTTGACGGTTATCGCGGAAAAGCAAAAAGTCGGCGCGGGGAATTGGGACTGGCAGCGCATCTTCACAGTCGCCCCCGGAGTTATCGGCAACATCTTCCGCATCAGCGAAAAGAG